>Ga0228698_1000203_pt1 | contig 53938 bp, 59 predicted proteins | sample McNCre117_Aug_MG_FD_178015 | JGI IMG/M metagenome (GOLD analysis project Ga0228698, IMG submission 178015) | Freshwater microbial communities from McNutts Creek, Athens, Georgia, United States - 1-17_Aug_MG | ecosystem: Environmental > Aquatic > Freshwater > Creek | place: USA: Georgia... | reverse complement strand
CAAGGACGTGCCCATGGAGCTGCCCGAAGGCTTTGTGCTGGCTGCCGTGCTCGAGAGTGAAGACCCCCGCGACGCCCTGGTGTCCAACCGCTACGACAGCCTGCAGGCCTTGCCGCAAGGTGCCGTGGTGGGCACGTCCAGCCTGCGCCGGGTGGTGCAGTTGCTGGGTGCGCGGCCTGACCTGCGCATCGAGCCCCTGCGAGGCAACCTGGATACCCGCCTGCGCAAGCTGGATGAAGGCCAGTACGACGCCATCGTGCTGGCTGCAGCCGGCCTCAAGCGCCTGGGCCTGGCCTCGCGCATCCGTGCCACCTTCGCTGCCGACGAGATGCTGCCGGCAGCCGGGCAGGGCGCTCTGGGCATCGAAGTTCGCGCTGATGCCAGCGCGCTGCGTGCGCAACTGGCCCAGCTGACCGATGCGGCCACCTGGCTGTCGGCCCACGCCGAGCGCGCGGTGTCTCGCAGCCTGGGTGGCAGCTGCAGCATGCCCCTGGCAGCCCACGCCGTGTGGCACGGTGGGCAATTGGTGGTTGATGCCGCGCTGGGCCATGCGGTTGACAACGCCCGCCCGCTGCTGCGTTGCCGTGTGCAGGCCGCCGTCGGTCTGTCGGCCGACGAAGCCAGCACGCAGGCGGCCACCCGCCTGGGCGAGGCCGCTGCGGCCCGCCTGCGAGAGCTGGGCGCGGGTGACTACCTGGCCGACATCACCGCCTGATTCGCTGCCGGCCGCTTTGCCCATGCCCGCCAACGGCCCCCTGCTGCTGGTCACCCGGCCTCAGCCACAGGCCGATGAGTGGGTGGGCACGCTGCACGGGCTGGGCTGCCGCGCGGCGGCCTTGCCCCTGCTGGATCTGGCGCCGCCGGGTGATGACGAGGCGGTGCAAGCAGCCTGGCAGGGCCTGGCGCGGCATGTCTGCGTGATGTTCGTGAGCCCCAGCGCCGCCGATCGCTTTTTTGCCCAGCGGCCGGCCCATCTGGCGTGGCCGGTGCAGGTGCAGGCAGCGGCCACCGGGCCGGGCACGGTGCGCGCACTGCTGCGAGCGGGCCTGCTGCCGCAGCAGCTCATCGCGCCCCCTGACGACGCCGCACAATTTGACTCTGAAGCGCTCTGGCACGAACTGGCCCAACGGGGGCCCTGGGACGGACGCAGTGTGCTGATCGTGCGCGGGCAGGGCGGGCGTGACTGGCTGGCCCAGACCTGGCGCCAGGCTGGCGCATCCGTGCACACCGTTGAGGCTTACCGGCGCACCACGCCGGTGCTGACCGGCGCCGGGCAAGCCTTGCTGGCTGCGGCATTGGACAAGCCAGCCGATCATGTGTGGCTGTTCAGCAGCAGCGAAGCTGCCGGTCAGTTGCGGCATCTGGCGCCACAGGCCCGGTGGGCGGCCAGCCGGGCCCTGGCCACCCATCCACGCATCGCCGATGCGGTGCGTGAGCTGGGCTTTGGACAGGTGCTGGGCGTGGCACCCGCGCCACAAGCCGTCGCACACGCCTGCGCAATGATGGCTTGACGCACCCCATCGATACAATCGCAGGCACCGTGAATGACACCGATCAAGCTGCCGCCACCCCAGCCGCCCCCAGTCCCTTGCCGCCGCCGGCTGCGGTAGCGCCTGCACCGACGGCGCCGCCGGCAGGGCCCGGCCTCGCAGGGCAGGGCTGGATGGTTGCGGTCGGTCTGATGGGAGCGCTGAGCGTGGTGGCGATCACCATGGCCCTGCTGGGCCAACAGCGGCTCAAGTCACTCGAGCAAGAGCTGCTGCGCCGCCAGCAGGAGAGCCAGACCCAATCGGTCGAATCACGCGCCCTGTCCAAGCAGGCCCAGGACACCGCCCGTTCCACCGAATCGAAGTTGCTGGTGCTGGAGGCCCGTGTGGCCGAAACCGCTCTGCAGCGCACCCAGCTCGAAGAGCTCATGGCCCAACTGTCACGCTCGCGGGATGAAAACGTGCTGGCGGATGTGGATGCGGCCATCCGCGTGGCCGCGCAGCAAAGCGCGCTCACCGGCAGCACCGAACCCATGGCTGCGGCCCTGCGCCAGGCCGAAGAGCGCCTGGCCCGCCTCAATCAACCCCGTGTCGAGCGTGTGCGCCGCGCCGTGGCCCGCGATCTGGATCGTGTGCGGGCGGTGGCGGTCACCGATGTGGCCAGCCTCACCATCAAGCTCGACGAAGCCATCCGCACCATCGACGAATTGCCGCTGGTGGCGCAGCCCGAGCGCCGCGAGCCGGTGGCCGCGCCCAAACCTGCCTCGGCGGCATCCAAGCCCGCGCCTGCCGCCAAGGGCGATGCGGCCTGGTGGGCCTGGGCGCAATCGCAGTGGGACTGGGCCAGTGGCCGGGTATGGGGTGAGGTGCGCAATCTGGTGCGGGTGACGCGCATCGATAACCCCGAGGCCGTGCTGGTGGCCCCCGAGCAAGCCTGGTTCCTGCGAGAAAACCTCAAGTTGCGGCTGCTGAACGCCCGGCTGGCCTTGTTGTCGCGCCAGTTTGACACCGCCCAGTCTGATCTGCGCGAGTCGCAAGGTGTGCTGGATCGCTACTTTGATCGCACCGCTCGACGCGTGGTGCTCACCACCGATCTGGTGCGCCAGGTGGCAGGCCAGGCCCGGCAGCTGAACCTGCCTCGTCCTGATGAAACCCTGTCGGCCCTGACGGCCGCTCAGGCTGGCCGCTAGGCCGTCGCCTCGAAAACGCTCAGCACATGCGCAATGTGATCTGGTTGGTGCTGTTGTTTGCGGTGGCCGTGGTGGCCGCCCTGACCTTGGGTGACAACAGCGGCCTGGCCTCGTTCTACTGGGACGGCTGGCGGCTTGACATCTCGCTCAACTTCTTCCTGATCGCGGTGCTGGCGGGCGGTTTTGCCGTGGTCACGGCCATTCAGGCGGTCAATGCGCTGGTGGGCTTGCCCGCCCGCGCCCGCGAGTGGCGCGCCCTGCGTCTGGAACGCGCGGCGCAATCGGCCCTGCGCCAGGCCATGACCGAATTTTTCGGTGGTCGCTACAGCCGCTCGCACAAGGCGGCGCAGCGTGCGGCAACCATCCGCGACGATGTCGACACCCTGGCCGACGACCACGAGTTCCAGATGCTGGCCAACCTGATGGCCGCTGGCAGTCTGCACCGTCTGCAAGACCGTCGTCGCCGCGACGAATGGCTTGATCGGGCCTTGAAACTGGCCCGTCGCCACCCCGGCGCGCCCATGGGTGATGGCGCGCGCCTGCTGGCCGCTGAATGGGCCCTGGACGACCGCGACAGCCCCCGCGCCACCGAGTTGCTCGCCGAGTTGCCCCCGGGCACTTCACGGCGCACCCAGGCGCTGCGCCTGAAGCTGCAGGCCGCCCGCCTGGAGCGCCGCCCTCTGGATGCCCTGCACACCGCCCGCCTGCTGGCGCACCACCAGGCCTTCAGTGCGGCAGCGGCCCAAGGCCTGCTGCGCTCACTGGCCATCGAGGCCCTGGAGGCGGCCCACGATGCTGAGCAACTGCGTCGCATCTGGCAGCAGTTTGATGTGGCCGATCAGCGTGATGCCTTTGTGGCCTCGCGTGCTGCGCGGCGTGCCGCCCAACTGGGCCAGCCCGAAGAAGGCCGCCAGTGGCTGCGCCCGCTGTGGGACCGCATGGACACCCTGGGTGCCGATGGCCGGGCCGAAGTGGCCATGGCCCTGGCCGATGCGTCGCAAGGCCTGGGCACCGAATGGCTGGCCCGCGCCGAAGCCGTGCAGCGTGCCTACCCGGCAGAGTCGGCGGTGCAGGCCGGCGTGGGTGCGGTGCTGATGGCCTGTCGGCTGTGGGGCAAGGCCCGCCGCCCGCTGGAGCAAGCCACCGCCGATGCATCACTGGCCGCCCGGGCCCGCCGCCGTGCCTGGCGGCAGCTGGCCCAGCTGGCTGAAGAAGAGGGCGACAGCGAGCGTGCCCAGGCGGCCTGGCGTCGGGCGGCCGACATCGATTGAGCTGACGATCCAGGTGAGCGGCTGGCTGTATCCTGTTGCCACGCGATGTGGTTGCCGATGTGATCGCCAGCAGTCGCTCAACCGACAGGGTCTTTTTGATGCGCCGCATCAAATAAATTGGCAAGTCTCAAAAAGCAATGTATACTCTGAGGCTTCGCGGCTGTAGCTCAGCTGGATAGAGTACTTGGCTACGAACCAAGGGGTCGTGGGTTCGATTCCTGCCAGCCGCACCAAAAAGGCGATGGGTCACAAGAGCGATCTTGTGACCCATTTTCCGTTTGGGCCCCGCACTTTGTGGGGCGTCTGCGTGCCACCGCCCACTGCGCGCCAGTTGCGTGTGCCCGCCTGCGCTGCCCGCTGCGGTCAGTCCCGGCCTGATGCCTTGCCGTGCTGCGCAAACAGCGCATCGGCCTGCTGGGCCCATTGCACGTCCAGCCCGGTCAGGCCTTGCGCATCGTGCGTGGTCAAGGTGATGTCCACGCGGTTGTACACATTGGTCCACTCGGGGTGGTGATCCAGTTGCTCGGACACCCGTGCCAGCTGCGTCATGAAGCCAAAGGCTTGCGCAAAGTCGGCCAGGACGAAGCGGCGGTGGATGGCCACGCGCCGGTCGTCCAGCTGCCAGCCGGACAGCGTGGTGGCCAATTGGGCCAGTGCCTCGTCGGTCAGGCGGGCGGGGCGGCTCATGGTGCTCAGGCGGGCTCAACCTGCAACACACCGCGACGCAGCTGGTCACGCTCCATCGATTCAAACAGGGCCTTGAAGTTGCCTTCGCCAAAGCCGTCGTCGCCACAGCGCTGGATGAACTCGAAGAACACCGGGCCCAGCAGCGTGCCCGAAAAAATCTGCAGCAGCAGTCGCGGGGCGCGGCCCTGGGCCACACCTTCGGTGCTGCCGTCGACCAGGATGCCGCGTGCCTGCAGGGCCGGCACCGGCTGGCCATGGCCGGGCAGGCGTTCGCCCAGCATTTCGTAATACACCTCGTTGGGCGCGGTCATCATCGGGATGCCGGCCATCTGCAGCTTGTCCACCGTGGACAACAGGTCATCACACAGCAGCGCCACATGCTGGATGCCCTCGCCGTTGAACTGCATCAGAAACTCTTCGATCTGGCCGCTGCCCTGTTTGGATTCTTCGTTCAGCGGGATGCGGATCAGGCCATCGGGGGCCGTCATGGCCTGGCTGGTCAGGCCGGTGTATTCGCCCTGGATGTCGAAGTAGCGCAGTTCGCGGAAGTTGAACAGCCGCTCATAAAACGAGGCCCAGTAGGCCATGCGGCCCCGGTACACGTTGTGGGTCAGGTGGTCGATGAGCTTCAGGCCATGGCCTTCGGGGTGGGTCTCCACGCCATCCACCCATTCAAAGTCGATGTCGTAGATTGAGCGGCCGGGCTCAAAGCGGTCAATCAGGTACAGCGGGGCACCGCCAATGCCCTTGATGGCCGGCAGGCGCAATTCCATCGGGCCGGTGGGGATCTCCAGCGGCTGAGCACCCAGGGCCAGCACGTGCGCATAGGCCTTGTGCGCATCCTTCACCCGAAAGGCCAGGCCGCAGGCGCTGGGCCCGTGCTCAGCGGCAAAGTAGGCGGCGGCGCTGCGGGGCTCGTTGTTGACGATGAAGTTGATCTGGCCCTGGCGGTACAGCAGCACGTTCTTGGAGCGGTGCCGCGCCACCAGCGAGAAGCCCATGGTTTCGAACAGCGTTTCGAGCTGCCCGGCCTGGGGCGACGCGAACTCCACGAACTCAAAGCCCATCAGGCCAGCCGGGTTGTCGAAGAGATCTGCCATGGTGCGCTCCGATTCAAGTTGGGGTTGCAGGGTCAAGGCCCTGCCATCAACACCAGATTCTGGTTCGCGTGAGGTGAAATCTGTGAGCTTATTGGCCCCATAGGCCCAGCCAACAAGAAATATGATTGCACAAAGCGTCCATATCGAGAGACAAAAATGCAATCGGCAGACCTCGACCGCATCGATTACCGCATCCTGGCCCACCTGCAGGGCCACGCCCGCGCCACCAACCTGGAGCTGGCCGAGGCCGCCAGCCTGTCGCCTGCCCAGTGCCACCGACGCCATCGCCGGCTGGAAGAGCTGGGCCTGGTGGCGGCCTATGAAACCCGCCTGCAGGCCGCCGCCCTGGGCCTGCAGGTGGTGGCCTTCATCCATGTGGCCATGGAGCGCGGCCACATCCGCGAGCAACACAAGTTCGTCGAGCAGGTGGTGCACCTGCCGGAGGTGCTGGAGTGCTACTCGATCACCGGCGACTTTGACTACATGCTCAAGGTGGTGGCGCGCGACCTGCCCGGGCTGTCGCGTTTTCTGATGGATGGCCTGATGCGCCTGCCGGGCGTGGCCAGCGTGCGATCGAGCGTGTGCATGGACGAGATCAAGTGCACCAGTGCCTTGCCCTTGCCTGCAGCCTGACTTGCAGCTTGTCGCCAGGCGACGCATCGGCTAAAGTACTTTAGAACTAAAGTAATTTCACCGTTTGCCAAGCTTGGCCCTGGGTCAAGCGCGGAGCCTGCCCCATGAACATCGTCTGCATTGGCGGCGGCCCCGCCGGCCTGTACTTTGGCCTCTTGATGAAGCTGCGCCACCCCGCGCACGACATCACCGTGGTTGAGCGCAACCAGGCTTACGACACCTTTGGCTGGGGCGTGGTGTTCTCGGATGCCACCATGGACAACATGCGCCAGTGGGATCCGGTGACGGCGGCCGAGATCGAGCTGGCCTTCAACCACTGGGACGACATCGAGCTGCATTTCAAGGGCGAGGTCATCCGCTCGGGCGGGCACGGCTTTGTGGGCATTGGCCGCAAGCGCCTGCTCAACATCCTGCAGGCCCGCTGCGAGGGGCTGGGCGTCAAGCTGGTGTTTGAAGTCGAGGCGCAATCGGATGCCGATTACCCCGATGCCGATCTGATCATCGCCAGCGACGGCATCAATTCGCGCATCCGCAGCCTGCATGCCGATGTTTTCAAGCCCGACCTGGTCACGCGGCCCAACCGCTACATCTGGCTGGGCACGCACAAGCTGTACGACGCCTTCACCTTTCTGTTCGAGAAGACCGAGCACGGCTGGTTTCAGGCCCACATCTACAAGTTTGACGAGCAGACCACCACCTTCATCGTTGAATGCCCCGAGCATGTGTGGCGGGCCCACGGCCTGGATCAGGCTGACCAGGCCCAGTCCATCGCCTTTTGCGAGCAGTTGTTTGCGAAGAACCTGCAGGGCGCAGCGCTGATGACCAACTCGCGCCATCTGCGGGGCTCGGCCTGGCTCAACTTTCAGCGCGTCAAGTGTGAGCAATGGGCTTTTCACAATGGCCGCAGCCAGGTGGTGCTGATGGGCGATGCCGTGCACACGGCGCATTTCGCCATCGGCTCGGGCACCAAGCTGGCCATCGAAGACGCCATTGAGCTGACCCGCCTGATCGGCGACGCTGGCCACCGTGCCGAGGCGCTGCCCGAGGTGCTGGCCCGCTACCAGGCGCTGCGCAGCGTGGATGTGCTGCGCCTGCAAAACGCCGCCTGGAACGCGATGGAATGGTTTGAGGTGTGCGGCCAGCGCTATTGCGATCAGCTGCCGCCCCAGCAGTTCATGTACTCGATGCTCACCCGCAGCCAGCGCATCAGCCACGAAAACCTGCGCCTGCGTGATGCCGCGTGGCTGGCGGGTTATGAGGCCTGGTTTGCCCAGCGCGCGGGCGCGCCCGTGCCCGCTGGCCAGAGCGCGCCACCGCCCATGTTCACGCCCTGGCGCGTGCGGGGCCTGACGCTGAAGAACCGGGTGGTGGTGTCGCCCATGGCCCAGTACATGGCGGTTGACGGCGTGCCGGGCGATTACCACCTGGTGCACCTGGGGCCGCGGGCCATGGGTGGTGCCGCCATGGTGATGGCCGAGATGACCTGCGTCAGCCCCGAGGCCCGCATCACCCCGGGCTGCCCGGGCCTGTACACCCCTCAGCAGGAAGCCGCCTGGGCCCGCATCGCCGACTGGGTGCACACCCACAGTGACGCGGCCTTTGCCATCCAGCTGGGCCATGCCGGTGCCAAGGGTGCCACCCGCGTGGCCTGGGAGGGCATCGACCAGCCGCTGGACCACGGCGCCTGGCCCCTGGTGTCGGCCTCGCCCCAGCAATACCTGCCGGGCATCAGCCAATGGGCGCGCGAGATCACCCGCGACGAGATGACCACCGTGCGACAGCAGTTTGTGGCCGCCGCCCAGGCCGCCGCACGGGCTGGGGCCGATTGGCTGGAGCTGCACTGCGCGCACGGCTACTTGTTGTCCAGTTTCATCTCGCCCTTGACCAACCAGCGCAGCGATGAGTACGGCGGCAGCCTGGCTGCGCGCCTGCGTTACCCGCTGGAAGTGTTTGAAGCGGTGCGCGCCGTGTGGCCCGCCGAGCGGCCCATGTCGGTGCGCATTTCGGCCCATGATTGGGTCGAGGGCGGCATCACCCCGGCCGACGCGGTGCAGGTGGCGCGGGCCTTCAAGGCGGCCGGGGCCGATGTCATCGATTGCTCGGCCGGCCAGGTGACCAAGCGCGAAAAGCCGGTGTACGGGCGCATGTTTCAGACGCCCTTTGCCGACCGCATCCGGCAAGAGGCGGGCATCGCCACCATGGCGGTGGGCGCGATCAGCGAGGCCGATCATGTCAACAGCATCATCGCCGCAGGCCGGGCCGATCTGTGCGCGGTGGCGCGCCCGCATCTGGCCAACCCGGCCTGGACGCTGACCGAGGCCGCGCGCATCGGTTACACCGCCATGCCCTGGCCCGCACCGTACCGCTCGGCCAAGCCGCAGCTGGAGGCGGCCTTTGCGCGCGCCAGCGGCCCGGCCGGGGCATGATGCCGGGCATGAAACCAACCGCCGACCGCAGCCGGGCGCTGCTCAACCAGGCCGATGAGCTGGGCCATGAATCGCGTGCCAGCGGGCAAGACCATGCCGCCCTGAAGCTCTGGCTGCGCCTGCTGGCCTGCACCACCCAGATCGAGGACGAGATCCGCCGCCGCCTGCGGGCCCGCTTTGACATCTCGCTGCCGCGGTTCGACTACATGGCCCAGCTGCATCGCCGGCCCGAGGGCCTGATGATGAAGGCCTTGTCGCGCTGCCTGATGGTCACCGGTGGCAATGTCACGGGCCTGACCGACGAGCTCGAGCGCGAAGGCCTGGTGCAGCGGGAGGCCAGCCCCACCGATAGACGCTCGTGGATCGTGCGCCTGACGCCGGCCGGGCGCACCGCCTTTGAAGCCATGGCTCAAGAGCACGAGCTGTGGATCCTGGAGCTGTTTGCCGGGCTGGACGCCCGCGCGGTGCAGCAGTTGTACGGTCACCTGGGCACCCTGCGGGTGGATCTGGTGCGCCAGCAAGACCTTTCAACGGACCACACACCATGAGCGCATCCCCAGCGGCCCAGGCCACCATCGACCCGGCCTTGCTGGCCGGCAACACCCAGCAGTTGGCGATCTACCAGGCCGCTCACTTTGGCTGGCAGGTGCAAGCAGGCGTGGCCACCATCACGCTCAATCGCCCCGAGCGCAAAAACCCGCTCACCTTTGACAGCTATGCCGAGTTGCGTGATTTGTTCGGCCGCCTCAAGTACGCCAGCGATGTGCAGGCCGTGGTGCTGGTGGGGGCGGGCGGCAACTTCTGCTCGGGCGGTGATGTGCACGAGATCATCGGCCCGCTGGTGCGCCTGCCGGCACCGCAATTGCTGATGTTCACGCGCATGACCGGTGATCTGGTCAAGGCCATGCGGGCCTGCCCGCAGCCCATCGTGGCGGCCATCGATGGCGTGTGCGCCGGTGCGGGTGCCATCCTGGCCATGGCCTCGGACATGCGCCTGGGCACGGCCCGCAGCAAGACGGCGTTTCTGTTCAACCGCGTGGGCCTGGCCGGTTGCGACATGGGGGCCTGCGCCATGTTGCCGCGCATCATCGGCCAGGGCCGCGCCAGCGAGCTGCTGTACACCGGCCGCAGCCTGCCCGGTGACGAGGCCGAGCGCTGGGGTTTCTTCAACCGGCTGTGCAGCCCGGATGCCGTGCTGGCCGATGCGCAGGCCCTGGCCGCTGATCTCGCTGCCGGCCCCAGCTTTGCCAACGGCATCACCAAGACCATGCTGCATCAAGAGTGGGCCATGACCATCGACCAGGCCATCGAGGCCGAAGCCCAGGCCCAGGCCCTGTGCATGCTCACACAAGACTTCAACCGGGCCTACGAGGCCTTTGTGGCGCGGCGCAAGCCGCAGTTTGAAGGCAACTGAGCCGGCCTCACAGCATGTTGGTTTGGGTGGGCTGGCCCAGCAGCAGGCGGCCGGTCAGCTCATAAGTGGCCTCTGACACCATCATGTGCTGCGTGGCCACATGGATGTTGCGCAGACAGCGTTGCAAAGGCGATTCGGCAAACACGGCGCCGCCGCCGGCCAGGGTGTACAGGCGATTGACCACCTCGGCGCTGGTGTGCACCGCGTGCGTGGCGGCCAGGCGGATGTCGCGGCGGCAGGCCACGGGCAGCTCGTGGCCCTGCAGGGCGGCCTGCCAGGCGGCATCGATGCTGGCCAGCATGAAGGCCCTGGCACCCTGCAGCTGGGCTTCGGCACGCGCCACGGCCTCTTGCACCGTGGCCTTGGTGGCCAGGGGCTTGCTGCTGGCCTGGGGCACGGTGCGCGCGGCTTGTTCGGTGAACACCTCCATGGCCTCGCGGGCGATGCCGGTGGACACGGCCGCGATGCCCAGGGCCAGCAGGCCAAACACCGGAAACCGGTACAGCGGCGTGTTCAGGCGCGGGCCGTCAAACAGGCTGGCGGCGTGGGCACCCGGCACAAAGGCGTCTTTCACCTCGAATTCGCCGCTGCCCGTGCCGCACAGGCCCATGCTGTCCCAGTTGTTCAGCACATGCACCTGGCTGCGGTCGAGCACCACGCTCAGCACACGGGGCGAGCCGTCGGCCAGCAATTGGGCCTGGCCGTCGTCGCCCATCACCAGGCAGCCGGCGGTGATCAGATCGGCGTTGGGCGCACCCGAACCCCACGACCAACGACCCGTCACCCGGTAACCGGCCAGGCCGTTCTGATCGGCGGGCACGGCCCGGCCACGGGGAGCAAACACGCCTGCGGCCTTGAGCTGGGGCTGGCCGAACAGATCGGCGGCTTCGGTTTCGGGCAGGTAGGCGGCCAGCACGCTGGCGGTGCACGAGATGAAGCAGCACCAGGCTGCGGCGGCATCGGCCCGAGCCAGTTGCTCGATCACCAGCACAAAGCTGGCAGGCGGGGCCTCGTGGCCGCCGCAGGCTTGCGGCGTGAGCAGGCGGTACAGCCCGGCGTCGGCCAGGGCATCGGCCACATCAGGTGGCAGCGCACGGTGGGCCTCGATCTCGCGGCTGCGGCCGGCCAGGGCCAGGGCCGCGCGCGAGGCGGTTTGCATCAGTTCACGGTGCTGGCTGCTGCGCAGCGGGTCGCCGGATTGGGGCATGCGGGCTCTCCCAGGCCTGTCTGCCTGCCATCATGCACCGGCTCAAGGCCTAACAGGCCGATGGGTCGGCACAAAGGGGCTTGTCGCTTTCCCGGATGTCACCGTCGGCAGCCAGCAGCGTCTCCAGGTATTGCTCGCGCACGCCGTAGTGGGCCTTCAGATCACGCACCTGATCCAGGATGGCCTGGCGTTGGCTGGCAGGCAGCGGCGTGGCGCGGCGCACCGCCAGCACCATCTTGTTCTTGCTGGTGTGCTCGGGTGAGATGAACTCGAACACCTGGGTGTCGTAGCCCTGGGCCTGCATCAGCATGGCGCGCAGGGTGTCGGTCAGCATCTCGGCCTGCTCGCTCATGTGGATGCCATGGCGCAGCATGGGTTGCAGCAGCGGAGGGGCCTTCATCTGCGGGCGCAACTGCTTGTGGCAGCACGGTGAGCACAGGATGATGGCCGCGCCGCTGGCCATGCCGCGGTGCATGGCCACATCGGTGGCGATGTCGCAGGCATGCAGGGCGATCATGATGTCGACCTGGCCGGCGGCATGGCTGCGCACATCGCCGGTGGCAAAGCGCAGGCCGGCCAGGCCCAGGCGGGCCACCGCACTGTTGCACAGGGTGGTCAGGTCGTCACGCAGCTCCACGCCGGTCACCTGGGGCACGCGGCCCATGGCCTGCAGATGGTGGTGCACGGCGAAGGTGAGGTAGCCCTTGCCCGCGCCAAAGTCGAGCACGCTGACCGGCTGGCTGGCGTCGCGCGCGGCCAGGGGCGATTGGCCGATGGCGTGGCTCAGCACCTCGACAAACTTGTTGATCTGCCGCCACTTGCGGGCCATGGCCGGCACGAGGCGTTGCTGGGCATCGGTGACGCCCAGCTCGGCCAGAAAGGGCAGGTCCAGCGTGAGCGCATGCTGTCGCTGGCGATCATGGCCTTGAGCCTCGGCCGTGGGTGCTTCGGCTGCAGGGGCCGGGCCCAGCTTGCCCACACGCAGGCCCCACTGGCCCTTCTTGCCGCGCGCCAGTTGCACATCGTGCTGGCGCGTGATCAGGTGGGCATGGCCAAAGCTGCCCTCCACCAGTTGCGCCACCAGGGCCACGGCCTCAGGTAGCGGCAGGTTTTTGGTGATGTCCTTGGTGCGGTGGCGCCACACCATCGACAGGTGATCGGCCCCGCGCAGCACCACGCGGCGTGCCAGCAGTTTTTCCAGCGTGGGCTCAGCGTCACTGGGGCGACCCAGGGTCAGTCGCACAAAGCTGCCGTCGTCCAGACTGCCCTGCAGCCGCTGCTGGAACTTCTGGGGATCGGTGAGCGGCGCGGCAGTGGTCATGCCTGCATTGTCGCCGGGGGCAGGTGCCACCACTGCAAGCCCTTGATCGGGGCCTGCGGCATGAAGCCCAGGCCGGCCAGCAGACGGGCCGATGCGCTGGGCATGGCAGGGCCATCGGGCTCGGCCGTCTGGGCGACGATGGTCAGGCGGGCATCCCAAAGCCAGGCGCGTTGCACCAGGGAGGCCGCAATCAGTCGGCCCAGGCCGCGCCGCTGGCAGGCCGGCAGGCAAAAGTAGCCGATCTCGACCTGGCCGTGCTCAGGCGCCTGCACAAAGCCGCCGCCGCCCACCTGGCAGGCCGGCTTGCCAACCGGGCCCCACCAGGCCAGGTAGGGGCCCCAGTGCGGTGCGCCAGGCATCGCATCGGCCTGCGCCGGGCCAAGGGCCACCCCCTGCGCATCACAGGGCTGCAGCAGCAGGGTTGGCCCTTGGCCGGTCACTGCGCCTTGCTGGGGCTTGCCTTGGCCTTGGCCGGTGCCTTGCTGGCTGCCTTGGTGGGCTTGCGGGCGGTGCTCTTGCTGGCCTTGCCGCCCTTGCCCTTGGCGGCCGATGCGGCGCTGGCGGGCGCGGCCGCGCTGCTGCGCTGGCCCGTGCCCTGGGCCAGCGGCCCCAGGCCCAGCCAGCCCTGGCAGGCCGCCTGCTGGCCAGCCTGGGCCACCGGCTTGAACACCGGGCGGCTTTGCACACCCTCGGTGCTGCCTTCAAAGCAGGGGCCCAGCGCGGTGGTGCCGGTGTTGAAGGGGTCACCCTGGTCGATGTAGCGCATCACGTCGCGCAGCGCCGCATCGCCCATTTCCTGGCGCAGGCCGGCCACCAGGCGGTGGGTGGCCAGTGGCGCGCTCAGCGGGCCGTCGTGGCGGGCCTGGGCAGCCGGCACCAGCAGGCGCTTGAGCACCACATCCAGCCCAGCGTGGCCGTTGGCACGCAACTGGTTGTGCCAGGTCAGGGCCAGCCACTCACCGCGCACCGGTGGCAAAGCGGCCAGATCGGGGTTGCGAGGCCAGTTGGCCGACAGGCGCAGGTTGTCGGCGCGGCGGTCGGGTGATTGCAGGTAGGTGTCCAGGCCACGCTGCAGCTCGGCGGCGTAGTCGTCGGGCGTCCAGCTGCCTTCTCGCAGCAGGCTGCGGTGGGCCAGGTAGTCGGCAAAGCCCTCGTGGAACCAGGCCCGCAGGGCGGAGTCATCGCGGCCCACAAAGTGCGCAGGACCGATGCGGTCGGGTATCCAGGTGCGCACCAGGGCGGGGGTGATCACCGCATCAAAGCCCTTGCCGGGCACGGTCATGTCGCTGGGTGCCTGGATGGCCACGGCCTGGTGCCAGGCGGTGCCCAGGGGCTGCAACTGGCCCGGCACGGCCGGCAGGGCCAGCACCAGCAGGGGCGTGCGGGTGGCGGCGGTGTCGCCCCAGTAGCGGCGCTGCACACCCACGGCCTGGCTGCTGGCCTTGGCCAAGGCTTCGGGCGTGAACGACCAGCCGCTGTCGCCGGGCGTGGCGGTGATCACCGGCTGGCCTTCGGTTTCGGTGGTCTGCACTTCGATGGCACCGCCCGCATACAAGGCCTGCTGGATGCGCTGACGCACCGGTGCCAGTGTGGTCACGGGCTTGAGCACGACGCTGGGGCCCTCTGCAGCGCCATGGCTGCTGGCCCAGCGCGTGGTGCCGGTGCGCCCTTCGGGCATGGCCAGCCGGATGCAGGTGGCCGGCGGGGCGTTGTCGTCCAGCTCGATGGGCACGGGCAGGGCACCCAAGCCCACCAGGGCAAACCAGTTGGTCGTCAATTGCACGGCGCTGCCCGCTGCCGGTGGCGTCAGGCTCCAGCGCAGGTGCACGCGATCGTTGGGGCCATGGTTCACCGTGCGCAGGGCCGGGTTGTCGGCAACGGGGTTCAGGCGCAGCTCGGCATTGCCCTGGCTGTCGTCCACGCCGGCCCAGCCGCCGGGCAGGCTCAGCGTGGTCTGGCTACGGCCATCGGGGTTGAAGCTGAAGGCGATGTCCAGGCGGCGAGGCTGGGCGTCGAGCACGGGCGTGATCTGCCACTGCAGCGCGCATTCGCCGCCGGTGGCAGCCGGCGGTGGCGGCAGCTTGGGCCCCACAGGGTGGATGCGGGGCAGGGTCTTGGGCGTCTTGCTGCCCTTGGACTTGCCTGCCTTGGCTGCAGTGGTCTTGGTGGCCTTTTGCTTGGTAGCCTGGGCGCTGGGGCTGCCCAGGGCCAGCGATGCGCCCAACAGCGGCACGGCCAGCAGTGCCAGCAGGCGCGTGAAGGCAGAAGATATTCGGCGAAAGCGCATGAATCGTGGGCCGCCGCGCGCAACGCACTGGCCTGCCAACTTGGACAAAAAGGGAAGGCAGCTTATCCGATGCCGCAGCCCGATTTGTTGCCGAACATGTCTGGCGCGGGTGTGGCGCCGCTCACTGTTGCTGCTGCTGGCCCTGTTGCATGCGGGCCAGCATGGCGCCCATCTTCTCGTGCAGCATGTTCACGGCCTTCAGGGGCCGCACCATGACCTTGAAATCGATGATCTGGCCGGCGTCGTTCCAGCGGATCAGGTCGATGCCGTTGATCGTGATGCCATCGATCTCGGTGGCGAATTCAAGCACCGCGTCGCGCTCACCCACGATTTCGCGCTCGTAGCGAAACTGGGCGTTGTTGAGCACATGCATGGCGCCCATCAGGTAGTGAAAGGTGATGGCCTTGCCGCGCTGGGGGGTGTGCACCACGGGCGAGTGGAACACCACGTCGTCGGCCAGCAGGCGGCCCAGGGCCTGTGGGTCGCGGGATTGCACCACGTGGTGCCAGGCAGCGATGACATCGGGGTGGCTCATGGCGGGCTTTCGGGGCGGGGTTGATCAGGCGCCCAGTGTGCCTGCACCCGCGCAGGCGCGCCAATCACCCAGGCGACGCGCGGCACGCGCGCCTGGGCGGCGTGGCATCACATGCTGCGCCGGTACTGGCCACCCACCTCGAACAGCGCGTTGGTGATCTGGCCCAGGCTGCACACCCGCACAGCGTCCATCAGCACCTCGAACACGTTGGCGTTGTCGATAACGGCCTGCTGCAGGCGTTGCAGGGCAGCGGGCGACTCGGCCGCATGACGGGTGTGGAAATCCTGCAGGCGGGCCAGCTGGCTTTGCTTCTCGTCTTCGGTGCTGCGGGCCAGCTCGATCGTTTCGGGCGTGGTGTCGCCATGCGGGTTGCGGAAGGTGTTGACGCCGATGATGGGGTACTCGCCGGTGTGCTTGAGCATCTCGTAGTGCATGCTCTCTTCCTGGATCTTGCTGCGCTGGTAGCCGGTTTCCATGGCGCCCAGCACCCCACCGCGGTCGGCGATCTTTTCAAACTCGGCCAGCACGGCTTCTTCCACCAGCTCGGTGAGCTCGTCGATGATGAAGGCACCCTGGTTGGGGTTCTCGTTCTTGGCCAGGCCCCATTCGCGGTTGATGATCAGCTGGATGGCCATGGCACGGCGCACGCTGTCTTCGGTGGGCGTGGTGATCGCTTCGTCGAACGCGTTGGTGTGCAGGCTGTTGCAGTTGTCGTAGATGGCGATCAGGGCCTGCAGCGTGGTGCGGATGTCGTTGAACTGGATCTCTTGCGCGTGCAGGCTGCGGCCGCTGGTCTGGATGTGGTATTTCAACTTTTGCGAGCGCTCATTGGCACCGTACTTGTCCTTCATGGCCACGGCCCAGATGCGGCGCGCCACCCGGCCCAGCACGGTGTATTCCGGATCCATGCCGTTGCTGAAGAAGAAGCTCAGGTTGGGGGCGAAGTCATCGATGTGCATGCCCCGGGCCAGGTAGGCCTCCACGAAGGTGAAGCCGTTGCTGAGCGTGAAGGCCAGCTGGCTGATCGGGTTGGCCCCGGCTTCGGCGATGTGGTAACCCGAGATCGACACCGAGTAGAAGTTGCGCACGTTGTGGTGCACAAAGTACTGGGCGATGTCGCCCATCACCTTCAGTGAGAACTCGGTCGAGAAGATGCAGGTGTTCTGGCCCTGGTCTTCTTTCAGGATGTCGGCCTGCACCGTGCCGCGCACATTGGCCAGGGCCCATTCGCGGATCTTGGCGGCCTCGGTGTCGGTGGGCTGGCGGCCGTTGTCGGCGGCAAACTTTTCAATTTGCTGGTCGATGGCCGCGTTCATGAACATGGCCAGGATGCTGGGCGCCGGGCCATTGATGGTCATGCTGACACTGGTGGCCGGGTGGCACAGGTCAAAGCCGCCGTACAGCACCTTCAGGTCGTCGATGGTGGCGATGCTGACGCCCGAGTTGCCCACCTTTCCGTAGATGTCGGGGCGGCGGTCGGGGTCGTTGCCGTACAGCGTGACCGAATCAAAGGCCGTGGACAGGCGCTTGGCCGGCATGCCTTCGCTCACCAGCTTGAAACGGCGGTTGGTGCGGAATGCGTCGCCCTCGCCAGCAAACATGCGGGTGGGGTCTTCGCCTTCGCGCTTGAAGGCAAAGGTGCCGGCGGTGTACGGGAAGCTGCCAGGCACGTTGTCCAGCATCAGCCACTTGAGCAGCTCGCCATGGCACTCGTACTGGGGCAGGGCCACCTTGCGGATCTTGCTGCCCGACAGCGTGGTGTGCACCAGGCCGGTACGGATTTCCTTGTCGCGGATCTTGACCACGTACTCGTCGCCGGCGTAGGCCTTCTGCATCTCGGGCCACTGCGCCAGCAGCTTGCGGGCGTCGGCATCCAGGCGGGTGTCGCGCTCGTCGGCCAGGCGCAGCACGGTGTTGCGGGCGCCTTCCTTGCTGGCGTCGTCGGCCTGCAGCATGCTGGCGGTGGCGCGCAGCTGCTGCAGCTCGCGGGCCAGCCTGGCCTGGCTGCGGGCGCGGGCCTTGTAGCCGCGCACGGTGTCGCTGATCTCGGCCAGGTAGCGGGTGCGGGCAGGCGGCACCACCGGGGTCTGGTGGGTGCTGTGCTTGGTGTGCACCAACGGCAGGCGGCCTTCGGTGACGGGCAGGCCCAGCTCGGCCAGGCGGGTCTTGATGGCCTGGTACAGGGCGGTCACGCCGTCATCGTTGAAGCGGCTGGCCATGGTGCCGAACACGGGCATGGCGTCGGGCATCACGGTGAAGGCCTCGCGGTTGCGCTGCACCTGCTTGGCCACGTCACGCAGCGCATCGGCCGCGCCCTTGCGGTCAAACTTGTTGATGGCCACGAACTCGGCGAAGTCGAGCATGTCGATTTTTTCGAGCTGGCTGGCGGCGCCAAACTCGGGCGTCATCACGTACATGGGCACGTCCACCAGCGGCACGATGGCCGCGTCACCCTGGCCGATGCCCGAGGTCTCGACGATGATCAGGTCAAAGCCGGCCACCTTGGCGGCGGCCAGCACATCGGGCAGGGCCGCGCTGATCTCGCTGCCGGTGTCGCGCGTGGCCAGGGAACGCATGTACACGCGGGCACCGTTCTGCCAGGGGCCAGTGGCGTTCATGCGGATGCGGTCACCCAGCAGCGCGCCACCGCTCTTGCGACGCGACGGGTCGATGCTGATGACGGCGATGCGCAAGGCGTCGCCCTGATCCAGGCGAATGCGGCGGATGAGTTCGTCGGTCAGGCTGCTCTTGCCGGCACCGCCCGTGCCGGTGATGCCCAGCACCGGGGCCTTGGCGGCCTTGGCCGCTTCGTGCAGTTGGGCCACCAGGCCGGCATCGGCCCGGCCGTTTTCCAGGGCGGTGATCAGCTGCGCCAGGGCGCGCCAGGCGGGTTCGCTGTGGCCTTGGATGGCGGCCAGGGTCTGGGGTGCGTAGGCGGTGAGGTCGCGGTCAGCGCGCATCACCATCTCGCCGATCATGCCGGCCAGGCCCATGCGCTGGCCGTCTTCGGGGCTGTAGATGCGCACGCCGTGCTCGGCCAGCATGCGGATCTCGGCCGGCACGATCACGCCGCCGCCGCCACCAAACACCTGGATGTGCTCGCCGCCACGGGCCTTGAGCAGTTCGACCATATAGGTGAAGTATTCGTTGTGGCCACCCTGGTAGCTGCTGACGGCGATGCCTTGCACGTCTTCCTGCAGCGCGGCTGTGACGACTTCGTCGACCGAACGGTTGTGGCCCAGGTGGATGACCTCGGCGCCCATGCCCTGCAGGATGCGGCGCATGATGTTGATGGCCGCGTCGTGCCCGTCAAACAGGCTGGCTGCGGTGACGAAACGCACCTTGTGGGTGGGGCGGTAGTTGGCCAGGGCCTGGTACTCGGCGGACAGGTCGGTCATGTTGTCTCCTTGGGGCGCGTTCAGGTCGGGATGGGCACAGCGCATCCAGCGTGCGAGTCTAGGCCCGGGCCAGCGGCGCTGCGCTGGCGGCACCGCTCAGACCCCTGACGCAATTTGCCACAATCGGGCATGGCCGCCATCCCTTCGTCAACCCTTGCCCGCACCGTGTCGATGGCCTTCGTGCGCAGTGCGGTGCAGGCCCTGGACGCCGGCCAGCGCCAGCAGGCCCTTTCAGAGGCGGGCATTGACCCGGCCGCCTTGAGCCAGGCCGATGCGCGCGTGCCGGCGGCCGCCTTTGCGCAGTTGTGGATGAGCGTGGCGGCCATGCTGGACGACGAGTTCTTCGGGCTGGATGCCCGCCGCATGAAAGTGGGCAGTTTTGCCATGTTGTGCCACGCGCTGGTGGGCCAGGCGGCGGTGGGGCCGGCGCTGCGCCAGGCGCTGCGCTGCCTGTCGCTGTTTCTGGATGACATCGGCGCGCAGCTGCGCCAGGCTGGCGGCACGGCCAGCGTGGTGATCAGCAGCCGCATCGCGGCCGGGCGCGACGATGCCGCCGCCCGTGATGCCCGGCGCTTTGCCGACGAGACCCTGCTGGTCATGCTGCATGGCCTGCTGTGCTGGCTGGCGGGGCGGCGCGTGCCCCTGTCGCGCATCGACTGGGCCCACCCGCAGCCGGCCCATGCCGACGAATACCGCCGCATGTTCTCGCCCCTGCAGCGTTTTGATGCGCCGGCCACGGCCATCCACTTTGATGCCCGGGTACTGCAGGCCGGGGTCACCATCCATGCCGCCGGCCTGAAGGCCTTCCTGCGTGATGCACCGCAGTCGGTGTTCTTGAAGCAGGTGGTGGCCACCGGCCTGGGTGACCGCGTGCGGCGACTGTGCCGCACCGCGCTGGATCGTGGCGACCAGGCACCGACGCTGGCCATGCTGGCCCAGGCCCTGCAGTTGTCGGCGGCCACGCTGCGCCGCCGCCTGGAGGACGAAGGCACCAGCTGGGGCCAGCTGAAGGACGAGGTGCGCCGCGACTTGGCCCTGCATCACCTGGCCGACAGCGACCTGGCGGTCAGCGAGATCGCCGCGCGGCTGGGCTTTGAAGACGCCAGCACCTTTTACCGTGCCTTTCGCAAATGGACGGGCAGTGCGCCCGGGGCCTGGCGTGCCACGGCCCGGCAGGCTGCCGGCCAGGCTGATGCACCGGCCCGTGACGAGACCTGATCATGAGCAAAGCCTTCACCCGTGAAACCGACGCCGCCGACGACGACGATGAAGAAGGCGGCGCAGGCCTGCCCCCGCTGCCTGCCGGCACCAAGAACTACATCACCCCGGCCGGTTACCAGCGCCTGCGCGACGAGCTGCTGAGCCTGATCGACGACGAACGGCCCAAAATGGTGGAGACCGTGTCGTGGGCAGCCAAGAACGGTGATCGATCCGAGAACGGCGACTACCTGTACGGCAAGAAGCGCCTGCGCGAGATCGACCGGCGCATCCGCTTCCTGACACGCCGGCTTGACATCGCCGAGGTGGCCGACCCCAGCAACCACCACGGCAACGACCAGATCTTTTTTGGCGCCACCGTGACCTACGCCAACAGCCGGGGCGAGGAGCGCACCATCACCATCAAGGGCATCGACGAAGCTGACAACCTGGCCGGCGAGGTGAGCTGGATATCGCCCATTGCCCGGGCCTTGCTGAAGGCGCGCGAGGGCGACGAAGTGAAGCTGATGACGCCCGGCGGCGTGGATGTGCTGGAAGTGCTGGCTGTGCACTACCCGGCCAAGGGCTGATCAGGCCCGGTTGGCGCCAGGGCTGGCCATGAAAAAAGCACCTGGCCGGCGAACCAACCAGGTGCTGCGTGCTTTTCCCTGAGCAAGCGCCGTGTGACACGGACTGACACCACTGTAGTCGGCCAAGGCGCCCGTGTTTTGTGCGAAATACACCATCGGTTTTGTGACGCAGATCACAAAATTGAGTACACAGCAGGCGGCCTGGCCCCCGCCGTGCGTCAGCTCTTGACGCGGGAGGCCCGCAGCACCGGCGGGCAGCGCTTGAGGGTGCGCAGCACATCGGCCAGGTGCTGGCGATCGCGCACGGCCAGCAGCAGGCGCAACTCGGTCGCGTCATCTTGCGGCTCGTTGTCCATCTCGATGTGGCTGATGTCGGCCTCGGCACCGCTGACGGCGCCGGCGATCTGCGCCAACACACCCTTGCCATTGCGCACCAGCAGCTTGACGCTGGTGTCGAAATTGCCCTGGGGCTCCTCGGCCCATTCCACGGCGATCCAACGCTCGGGGTCGCGTTCGGCCAGACGCTTGCCGGTGCTGCATTCGTGGGTGTGCACCAGCAGGCCTTCACCACGTCCCAGGTAACCCCGGATCTCGTCGCCCGGGATGGGGCGGCAGCAGGTGGCCAGTTGCACCGACGCGCCTTCGGTGCCGTCGATGACCACGCCGGGCAGCGGCATGGCGGCATCATCGCCCTGGCCATCGATGGCGCCAAAGCGGTTGAGCGTGAGCGTGACCGCGTCAGGCCGCACCCCACGCTCGGCCATCAGCTGCGCCAGGCGCTTGGCCATGATGGTGGCGATCTTGCGGCCCAGGCCGATGTCGATCAGCAAATCGGCCCGGCTGCGGTTGCCGCTCCAGCGGGTGAGGGCCTGCCACAGGGCCTGGGCCGGCGCGTCGTCCAATTCGGCCGAGGGCAGTTGCAGCCCTTCGGCGCGCAGCGCCTGGGCCAGCAGCTTTTCACCGAGGCCGCGTGACTCCTCGTGCTCCATGGTCTTGAGGAAGTGCCGGATCTTGGAGCGGGCACGGCCGGTGCGCACAAAGTTGAGCCAGCCCGGGTTGGGGCGCGCGCCGGGGGCAGTGACCACTTCGACCACATCGCCGCTTTTGAGCTCGGTGCGCAGGGCCACGGGCTCGCCGTTGATCTTGGCCGCCACGCAATGGTCACCAACATCCGAGTGGATGGCGTAGGCGAAATCAACCGTGGTGGCGCCGCGCGGCAGCGCCAGGATCTTGCTCATGGGCGTGAAGACATACACCGCCTCGGGCACCAGGTCGATCTTGACGTGCTCGAGAAACTCGGCCGAGTCGCGGGTTTCGTCCTGGATGTCGAGCAGCGACTTCAGCCACTTCGAGCCCAGGCGCTGGGCCTCGCTGGCGTGGTTGCCGCTGGCGCCCAGGCCCTTGGGGTCGTTCTTGTAGAGCCAGTGGGCCGCAATGCCGGTTTCGGCCACGGCATGCATGGGCTCGGTGCGGATCTGGAACTCGACGGCCGTGCCCAGCGGGCTGACCAGCGTGGTGTGCAGCGACTGGTAGCCGTTGACCTTGGGGATGGCGATGTAATCCTTGAAGCGCCCCGGCACCGGCTTGTACAACTGGTGCAGCGTGCCCAGCGCCAGGTAGCAGTCCATCAGTTGCGGCACCACCACCCGGAAGCCGAAGATGTCGTTGACCTGCGCAAAGCCAGCGTGCTTTTCGCGCATCTTGCGGTAGATGCTGTAGACCGTTTTTTCGCGGCCCGAGACATGCACCTTGATCTTGGCCCCGGCAAAGGCCTTGTCGACCTCGGTGCGCACGCGCTCAACGATGTCGCGGCGGTAACCACGCGCCCGCTGCACGGCCTTGGCCAGGGCCGCATGCCGCCACGGGTACAGGTGCTCGAACGAGAGCTCCTGCAGCTCGCGGTAGATCATGTTCAGGCCCAGGCGGTGGGCAATGGGCGCGTAGATGTCGAGGGTTTCGCGGGCGATGCGGCCACGCTTGTTGGCCGGCATGGCCGACATGGTGCGCATGTTGTGCAGGCGGTCGGCCAGCTTGACCAGGATGACCCGCACATCGCGGGCCATGGCCAGCAGCATCTTGCGAAAGCTCTCGGCCTGGCCTTCTTCGCGGGTGGAGAACTGCAGCTTGTCCAGCTTGGTCAGGCCGTCCACCATCTCGGCGGTGGGCGCGCCAAAGCGCTCGATCAGCTCCACCTTGGTGATGCCGCAGTCTTCCATGGCATCGTGCATCAGGGCGGCCATCACGGCCTGGGCATCCAGGTGCCAGTCGGCCACCAGGCCGGCTACGGCCAGGGGGTGGGTGATGTAGGGCTCACCACTGGCCCGAAACTGGCCCAGGTGGGCTTCGTCAGCAAACTTGTAGGCCTCGCGCACCAGCTTCAGATCGGCCTTGTCCAGGTAGGCCAGTCGCTCGCTCAGTTCGGCGAAGGTGGTCACTTCTTGTGGCGCAGCGCCGCCCGGCGCGGTGTTGCGCGACTTGGCCTGCAGCACGGCTGGCAGCAAGAGTTCAGCAGCGAAGGATCGGATGCCCATCACCCGAATTTAGCCTGCTTTGCTGCGGTGCGATGCACCATGAGCGGACAAAAACACAAAGGGCACCCGAAGGTGCCCCAAGCTGGCGCAAGAACAAGGCTTGCGCGGGTGTCAGAGGGTGTGGGTCAGAGCGGCACGCGGCGCAGCATCTCGACGCCCACTTCACCGGCAGCGATTTCGCGCAGGGCGGTCACGCCAGGCTTGTTCTTGCTTTCGATCTTGGGGGCGTGGCCCTGGCTGAGCATGCGCGCACGGTAGGTGGCGGCCAGCACCAGCTGGAAGCGGTTCGGGATCTTTTGCAGGCAGTCTTCAACGGTGATGCGGGCCATGGGCTTGCCTTTTGATGAGGGTATTCAGATCAGATCCAGCGACGCAAACACCTGCGACTTGTTTCGAAGCTGCGCGGCGTAGCGCAGTCGCTGGGAGTGAACCACGCATTTCAAATCGAATAGCGCAGTCTCGAACAAACCGTTGATTATAACGAAGTCGAAGTGCCGTGCCTGGGCCACCTCGGTGCGGGCGTTTTCCATGCGGCGCTCGATCACGGCGGCCACGTCTTCGCCGCGGCGGATCAGCCTTTGGCGCAGTTCGCCCCAGCTGGGCGGCAGGATGAAGATCAGCACCGCATGCGAGAAGATCTGCTTGATCTGCAGCGCGCCCTGGTAGTCGATCTCCAGCACCACGTCTTCGCCCTTGGCCAGGCGCTGTTCAACCGCCGGCCGCGAGGTGCCATACAGGTTGCCGTGCACCTCGGCCCACTCAAAAAAATCACCCTGCGCGGCCATGCGCTGGAACTCGTCGCGGGTGGTGAACCAGTACTCGCGGCCGTGTTGCTCCTGCCCGCGCGGCGCACGCGTGGTGTGCGAGACCGACACCGACAGGTGCGAGTCCAGCTCGAGCAGCGCCTTGACCAGGCTGGATTTGCCAGCGCCACTGGGCGCGGCGACGACGAACAGGTTGCCAGGGGTGTCCATCGGTGGATTTTCACTCAAGCGGCGGGCAAGGGCCAGACGAGCACGATGCGAGGCTTGATCCAGAATGCCGGCTTTCCATCCGCAGCCCCGAAGGAGCCCCCATGAGTGCCGTTCACCGCATCGCAGCCATCCCCGGAGACGGCATCGGCAAGGAGGTGATGCCCGAGGGCCTGCGTGTGTTGCAGGCGGCGGCGCAGCGCTTTGGCATCGCACTGGACATCCAGCACATCGACTGGGCCAGCTGCGACCACTACGACCAGACCGGCCAGATGATGCCCGACGACTGGAAGGCCCAGATCGGTGACAAGCACGCCCTGCTGTTTGGGGCGGTGGGCTGGCCGGCAGCCGTGCCCGACCACATCTCGCTGTGGGGTTCGCTGCTGCGTTTTCGGCGTGAGTTCGACCAGTACATCAACCTGCGCCCCGCGCGCCTGTTTGAGGGCGTGCCGTGCCCGCTGGCCAACCGCCAGCCCGGTGAGATCGACATGATGATCGTGCGCGAGAACACCGAAGGTGAGTACAGCGCCGTGGGCGGCGTGATGTTTGGCGGCACCGAGCGTGAGTTCGTGCTGCAGGAGAGCGTGTTCACCCGGCATGGCAGCGAGCGCCTGCTGAACTACGCCTTCGAGCTGGCCCGCACCCGTGCCCGCAAGCACGTGACCGTGGCCACCAAGAGCAATGGCATCGCCATCTCGATGCCCTGGTGGGACGAGCGGGCCGCCGAGGCCGCCGCCCGCTACCCCGACATCAGCTGGGACAAGCAGCACATCGACATCCTGGCGGCGCGCTTTGTGCTGCAGCCCCAGCGCTTTGACGTGGTGGCCGCCACCAACCTGTTTGGCGACATCCTCAGTGACCTGGGCCCGGCCTGCACCGGCACCATCGGCATCGCGCCGTCGGCCAACCTCAACCCCGAGCGCCAATTCCCCAGCCTGTTTGAGCCGGTGCATGGCTCGGCGCCCGACATTTACGGCCGCAACATCGCCAACCCGGTGGCCATGGTGTGGTCGGCCGCGATGATGCTGGATTTTCTGGGCCACCGCGATGCGCACGATGCCATCCTGCGCGCGATCGAGCAGGTGCTGCGCAGCGGCCCGCGCACGCCCGATCTGGGCGGCACCGCCAACACCACCGAGATGGGCCAGGCCCTGGCGGCCCTGGTGGAAGGCGGCTGTTGAGCCTTACTCGAGGTTTTGCACCTGCTCGCGCATCTGTTCGATGGCGACTTTCATCTCGACCGAGATGTTGGTCAGCTCCAGGGCCGATGACTTCGAGCCCAGGGTGTTGGCTTCGCGGTGCAGTTCCTGGATCAGGAAATCCAGGCGCTTGCCCAGCTCGCCGCCGGCCTTGAGCAGGCGGGTGATTTCATCGAGGTGGGCCGACAGGCGTGACAGCTCTTCGGCCACATCGATGCGCAGCGCGTAGGCGGCTGCTTCGTTCAGGGCGCGTTCTTTCAGGGCTTCGGTCGACACGCTGCCGCCGGCACCGGCGTTTTGAAGCGCCTCTTGCCAGCGCTCAAGAAAGCGCTGCTGCTGGCGTTGCACCACGGCCGGCACCAGGGGGGCGGCCTGGGCCGCCAACTCACGCAGCAAGGTGATGCGCTCGGTGAGGATGGCCACCAGGCGCGCGCCTTCGCGGGCGCGGGCCTCGCGCAGGCCCTCGATGGCCTGGCGTGCAGCGGCCAGGGCCACGTCGTCCAGGCGCTCGCTGCTGCCGCCTTGCTTGCACCAGTGCAGCGCCTCGTTCACGCTCAAGGGGCGGGCCTGGGGCAGCCAACTGGTAACGGTTGATTCCAGTCGTGACAGCTGGTTCAGCTGATCGGGCTGGGGTTGCGGCCAGGCGCTGTCAGATTCACGTTGCGTGGCCACGCGCACTTCGATCTTGCCGCGACGGAAGGCCGCGCCCACCAGTTCACGCAGGGCTGGCTCCAGGCCACGAAGCTCGTCGGGCAGGCGAAAGCCCAGGTCGAGAAAACGCCCGTTGACCGAGCGTGCCTCCACCGTGACACCGGCATGGGCGGCCGCAGGGCGGGCAGTGCTGTCTTCGGCTGTGTTGCCAATGCCCAGCGAGGCAGTGGCAAAACCGGTCATGCTGTAAACTGCCATGGCACCATAGAGGTCAGGGAAACCACGGATTATGTCAAAGCCCAAGCCCGCCCCGCTGCCTTCGGGCACCGTGGTCGGTGGCTACCAGATTGTCAAGAAGCTGGCGGCCGGCGGTTTTGGCGTCGTGTACCTCGCCGAGGACAGCGATCGCCACAGCGTTGCCATCAAGGAATATTTGCCCGCGTCGCTGGCCGAGCGCTCGCCGGGCGAGTTGACGCCGCGCGTCAAGCCCGAAAAGCAGCCGCTGTACCGCCTGGGCCTGAAAAGCTTTTTTGAAGAAGGCCGCAGCCTGGCGCAGATCAGCCACCCCAGCGTGGTCAGCGTGCTCAACTTCTTCCGCGAGAACGAAACCGTCTACATGGTGATGAACTACCTGCAGGGCGACACCCTGCAGGATTTCATCGTCACCGCGCGTGACCTCAAGCGCGACAAGGTGTTCCGCGAATCCACCATCCGCAGCCTGTTCGATGAGATCCTGCGCGGCTTGCGCATCGTGCACCAGTACAAGATGCTGCACCTGGACATCAAGCCGGCCAACGTGTTCATCACCAACGACAACAAGGCGGTGATGCTCGACTTCGGCGCCGCCCGTGAAGTGCTGAGCAAAGAGGGCAATTTCATCCGCCCCATGTACACGCCGGGATTTGCCGCCCCCGAGATGTACCGCCGCGACGGCACGCTGGGCCCCTGGACCGACATCTACGCCATCGGTGCCTGCATCTACGCCTGCATGCAGGGCTATCCGCCCAACGATGCGCCGCAACGCCTCGAAAAAGACCGCCTGGCGCTGAGCCTGTCGCGGCTGCGCAATGTGTACTCCGACAACCTCATCGAGGTCACCGAGTGGTGCATGTCGCTGGATCCGCTGTCGCGCCCGCAAAGCGTGTTCGCGCTGCAAAAAGAGCTGTCGCGCGAAACCGAGCGCCGCTACACCAAGCTCAGCTTCAGCGAACGCCTGAAACTGCAGATCGAAAGCCTGAAGACCGGAGCCAAGACTTGAGCGCCGAGCACCGGGCCGGAGGCGCCTCATGAGATTCGCGGTCTACCAGGTCAGCCGCAAGGGCGGCCGGCCCAAGAACGAAGACCGGATGGGTTATTGCTACACCCGCTCGGCCGGCCTGTTTGCGCTGGCCGATGGCATGGGTGGGCACCCCGAAGGTGAGGTGGCGGCCCAGATGGCGCTGCAAACCCTGGCGGCCACCTTCCAGCACGAAGCCAAGCCCACGCTGGCCGATCCGCTGCGCTTTCTGCAGGATGCCGTGCTGGCGGGCCACCACCAATTGCTGCGTTACGCCACCGAGCGGTCGCTGCTGGACACCCCTCGCACCACCGTGGTGGCCTGCGTGCTGCAAGGCCAGGCGGCCTTCTGGGCGCATTGTGGTGATTCGCGGCTGTACCTGGTGCGCGACGGCAAGTTGGTGGTGCGCACCCGCGATCACTCCTACACCGAGCTGCACGGCGCCCTGGCGCAGTCGGGCCAGCCCGTGCCCACCGACAGCCCGCGCTTCAACCGCAACGTGCTGTTCACCTGCCTGGGCAGCCCGGGCAAGCCGGTGATCGACACGGCCGGGCCGCTGCTGATGATGCCGGGTGACCGCATCCTGCTGTGCAGCGATGGCCTGTGGGGCAGTGTCAGTGATGCCGCCATCACCGAGGCCCTGGCCCATCGCCCGATTCAAGATGCCGTGCCCGAGCTGGCCGAGCAGGCCTTGCGCAACGCCGGCTCACGCAGCGACAACGTCACCGTGCTGGCGGTCGAGTGGGAGGCCGACGAAGCCGCCGAATCCACGCAGGCCGTGTCCACCCGTGCGCTGGGCGAAGAAGTGTTCGCGTCCACCATCCAGGCCAGCCTGGCCGCAGGCGATGTGGCAGCCGACGAGCTGGACGAAGCCGAGATCGAGCGCTCGATCCGCGAGATCAACGAGGCCATCAAGCGCTCGGCCCAAAAAAAACCCTGAAGGTCACACCATGAGTTCTTTCCAACGCACCTCCATGCGTGCGGCCGATGCCCTGCGCCCGGTCAGCATCCAACGCCGTTACACCTGCCACGCCGAAGGTTCGGTGCTGGTGAGTTTTGGCAACACCAAGGTGCTGTGCACCGCCTCGGTCGAAGAAAAAGTGCCGCCGCACAAGCGCGGCAGCGGCGAAGGCTGGGTGACCGCCGAATACGGCATGCTGCCCCGCGCCACCCACACCCGGGGCGACCGCGAAGCTGCGCGCGGCAAACAAAGCGGCCGCACGCAAGAGATCCAGCGCCTGATTGGCCGTTCGCTGCGCTGCGTGTTTGATCTGGCCGCGCTGGGCGAGCGCAGCATCCTGCTCGACTGCGACGTGATCCAGGCCGATGGCGGCACCCGCACGGCGGCCATCACCGGCGCCTACGTGGCCGCCCACGACGCCGTGAGCTGGCTGATGGCCCAGGGCAAGCTCAGTCGCAGCCCGATCAAGGATGCGATCGCGGCCATCTCGGTGGGCATCGTGCAGGGCGTGCCCCTGCTGGATCTGGAATACACCGAAGACTCGGCCTGCGACACCGACATGAACGTGGTGATGACCGGCTCGGGTGGCTTCGTGGAAGTGCAGGGCACGGCCGAAGGCGCGGCCTTCTCGCGCGACGAGATGAACCAGCTGCTGGCCCTGGCCGACAAGGGCATCCGCGAGCTGGTGGCCGCCCAACGCGCTGCGCTGGCACAACCCTGAAGCGCGCAGGGGTGACCATGAAGCTGGTGCTGGCCTCGAACAACGCCAAGAAGCTTGCTGAGCTGCAGGCCTTGCTGGCCGACCTGCCGCTGCAGATCGTGTCGCAAGGCAGCCTGGGCATCCCCGAGGCCGAAGAGCCGCACCACACCTTTGTTGAAAACGCCCTGGCCAAGGCCCGGCACGCGGCACGCGCCAGCGGCCTGGCCGCCATCGCCGATGACTCGGGCCTGTGCGTGAACGCCCTGGGCGGCTCGCCGGGCGTGATCTCGGCGCATTACGCCGGTGAGCTGGCCCGCCTGCCTGATGAAGAGCGCGAAGCCCTGCGCCGCCGCCAGGATGCCGCCAACAACGCCCGCCTGCTGGCTGCCTTGCAAGGCCAGGCCGACCGGCGCGCGCACTTCATCAGCACGCTGGTGGCCGTGCGCCACGCCGATGACCCCGAGCCGCTGGTGGCCGTGGGTCGCTGGTCGGGCCAGATCCTGGAGGCCGCGCGCGGCAGCCAGGGGTTTGGCTATGACCCGCTGATGTTCATCCCCGCCTTGGGCCAGACCGTGGCCGAGCTGGACGCCGACACCAAGAACCTGCACAGCCACCGTGCCCGCTCGGCCACCGCGCTGCGCGCCATGCTGGCCGAGGCCTGGCATGTGTCGGCCTGAACTGGCCCAGGGCTGATCGGGCATGGACGATCTGGTCTCGCGCTACCTGCGCCCGGGCACGCTGGCGCTGGGTGAATCACCGCCGCTGTCGCTGTATGTGCACCTGCCCTGGTGCATCGCCAAGTGCCCCTATTGCGATTTCAACTCGCATGCGCGGCCCGACAGCGCCGATGGCGGACTGCCCGAGCAGCGCTACCTCGATGCCCTGGTGGCCGATCTCGAAGCCGCCCTGCCGCAGGTGTGGGGCAGGCCGGTGGTCAGCGTGTTCATCGGCGGGGGAACCCCCAGCCTGTTTTCGCCCGACGGCATCGCGCGCCTGCTGGCCGACATCCGGGCGCGCCTGCCGCTGCAACCGGGCTGCGAGGTCACTTTGGAGGCCAACCCCGGCAGCTTTGAACGTGAGCGTTTCAAGGCCTTCAGGGCGGCCGGTGTCACGCGCCTGTCGGTGGGCGTGCAAAGTTTTGACGACACCATGCTGGCCAGGCTGGGCCGCGTGCACGACGGCGCCCAGGCGCGGGCCGCCTTGCAAGAGGCCAAAGCCGCCTTTGACACCTTCAACCTGGACCTGATGTACGCCTTGCCGGGCCAAAGCCTGGCGCAGTTGCAGCAGGATCTGGACACGGCGCTGTCGTTTGCGCCGCCGCACCTGTCGATCTACCACCTGACGATCGAGCCCAACACGCGTTTTGCCGTGACGCCGCCCGCCAACCTGCCCGACGACGACCTGGCCAGCGACATGCTGGATCTGATCACCGCGCGCACGGCGGCGGCCGGCCTGCAGCGCTACGAGGTGTCGGCCTTTGCACGGCCCGGTCACCGCTGTGCCCACAACCTCAATTACTGGCAGTTTGGTGATTACCTGGGCATTGGCGCCGGGGCGCATGGCAAGCTCAGTTACCCGCACCGGGTGATCCGCCAGGTGCGCTGGCGTGAACCCAACACCTACATGACGCAGGCGCTGGCCGGCCAGGCCATGAGCAACGACGACGAAGTGGCGCGTGCCCAACTGCCCTTCGAGTACATGCTCAATGCGCTGCGCTTGCGTGGTGGCTTCGAGCTCGCCGATTTTTCAGCCCGCACCGGCCTGCCCATCACCGCCATCGCCAAGCCACTGGCCGAAGCCGAGCGGCTGGGCTTGCTGGAGCGCGATTTTGTGCGGGCCTGGCCCAGCGACAAGGGCTTTGACTTCCTGTCGGATCTGCAGGCGCTGTTCTTGCCGCCGGATTGATTACCCGCCTGGCGGGTGGACGCGGTACCCCGCGGCCGGGTGCCCCGTCTCAGCCGAGCGCCGGGCCGCCCCAAGCCGGCTGAGACCCGCCTGGCGGGTGGCTGCGGTACCCCGCGGCCGGGTGCGCCATTTCACACGCGGTGGATGGCCACGCCCACCGTGCTCTTGAGGCGTTCGATCAGGGCCGGGGCGATGCGCTGCAGGGGCAGCACCTCGTTGGCGGCGCCGTGGGCAATGGCCTCGCGTGGCATGCCGAACACCACGCAGCTGGCTTCGTCCTGGCAGTAGTTGTAGCTGCCGGCGTCACGCATGGCCTTCATGGCCTTGGCGCCGTCGGCACCCATGCCGGTGAGCATCACGGCCAGGGCATTGGGGCCCACGACGCGGGCGGCTGATTCAAACAGCACTTCCACGCTGGGCTTGTGGCGGTTGACGGGCTCGCCGTCCTGCACGCGGGCCACATAGTTGGCCCCCGAGCGTTCGACCGACAGGTGCATGCCGCCGGGTGCGATGTAGGCATGGCCGGGCATGATGCGGTCGCCGTCGGCGGCCTCTTTCACGCGGATTCGACACAAGCTGTCCAGCCGGGCGGCATAACTCTTGGTGAACCCGGGCGGCATGTGCTGGGTGATGACCACGGCCGGCGAATCGTGTGGCAGGTTCATCAGCACTTCCTTGGTGGCTTCGGTGCCACCGGTGGATGCACCGATGAAGATGATTTTTTCGGTGGACAGCCGACCCAGGCTGGGTGCGGCGGCAGCAGGGCGCACGCCTGCGGCAGGTGCGCCCGCGCCGCCAGCGGGCGTCGCAGGGCTGGCGGTGGCCGCGGCAGCAGGCGGCAGGCGCCGCACATGGGCGCGTGCGGCCGTGCGCACTTTGTCGGTGATGTCTTCGGCCAGCTTGCGCAGGCCGTCGGCCACACCGATCTTGGGCTTGGCCACAAAATCAACGGCACCCAACTCCAGGGCACGCAAGGTGGTCTCGGCGCCGCGCTCGGTCAGCGTGCTCACCATCACCACCGGCATCGGCCGCAGGCGCATGAGCTTGCTGAGAAAGTCGATGCCGTCCATCTTGGGCATCTCGACGTCCAGCGTGATCACGTCGGGGTTGAGGTTGCGGATCATCTCGCGCGCCACCAGGGGGTCGCTGGCAGCGCCCACGCACTCCATGTCCGATTGCTTGTTGATGATTTCGGCAAGCAGGCCTCGCACCAGCGCCGAATCGTCCACCACCACCACACGGGTCTTGGCCATGTTGTTGTCGCTTTCCGTGAATCAGAACAGATCGACCGAGCCGCCGCCAGTGGCGGTGGGCATGGCACGCTGCGCCGCAACGCGGTCTTGTGCCACAAAGGCTTCGGCATGCGTGGGGGCCAGGCGCTTGACCATGGCCTTGCCGCTGGCGGGCAGGAAACACACCTTGCGAGGGTACACGTCCATCACATCCCGGCTCACGATCGGGATGCGCTCGGTCTGCAGGTAATTGACGACGAACTGCGTGTTGCGTTCGCCCACATTGATGCTGTTCATGCCGCTGATCACGGCACCACCGCCAAAGATCTTGGCTTCAAGCGTCATGCGCGAAGCGCCGCGCTTGATCAACTCGTTGATCAGCAGTTCCATCGCGTAGCTGCCGTAGCGGCCCGAATCGCCACTGCCCTCGGGCAACATGAAGTGGTTCATGCCGCCGATGCGGCGTTCGCGGTCCCAGATGCAGGCGGCGATGCACGAACCCAGTGTGGTGGTGATCAGGATGTCTTCGTCATGCACGAAGTACTCACCGGGCAGCACCTTCACCGCCTCGTTGCGGAAGTGGGCGTCCCAGAAGAAGAACGACGCCTCGCCCGGCTTGCGCGGCGCGGCCTTGAGCTTGGCCATCCGGGCGGTCATGCCGCCCAGGCCTGCGGCACCGGCACCAGGCGGAGGGGCAGTTGGCGGGCGCGCAGCGGTGGAGGAGGGCGTCATCGGTGATCGGTCCTTGATCCGCAGGTTATCGGCAACCTGCGCTTGAACTTCAGGTGGAGCCGATCAAGGGCCAGTTCAGACGCGCTGGTAGATGGTTTTGCCGCGCAGGTGGAACAGGTCGCGCGAATCGGTGAAGTTCTCGGAGTGGCCCACGTACAGGAGGCCATCGGGCTTGAGCACGCCATGCATCTGCTGCAGCACCTGGCGCTGCGTGGGCGCGTCAAAGTAGATCATCACGTTGCGGCAGAAGATGATGTCGAAGGCATCGCCCAATGACCACGAACGGCTCATCAGGTTGAAGGTGCGGAACTCGATCAGCTTGGCCAACTCGGGCTTGACGCGGATGAAGCCGGCGTTGTTGCCCTTGCCGCGCAAGAAGTGTCGCTGCAGCCGGGCCGGTGACAGGCCGCGCGAATCCACGTCGTACACACCGCGGCTGGCAGTGGCCAGCACCTTGGTGTCGATGTCGCTGGCCACGATCTTCACGTTGGCACCGGTGCCCAGGGTCTCGGCCACCGTCATGGCGATCGAGTACGGCTCTTCGCCGGTGGACGATGCGCTGCACCAGATGCGCAGGGGCCGGCCGCTGCGGGCCTTCAGGTCATCGACCAGCGCCACGAAGTGATGGTCTTCACGAAAGAACGAGGTGAGGTTGGTGGTCAGGCAGTTGATGAACTCCTGCCATTCGGCCTCGCCCGACGCGCCACTGTTGGCTTGCAGCCATTGCAGGTAAGACGAGAACGAGCCGTGGCTGGTTTCGCGCAGGCGGCGAGACAGGCGGCTGTAGACCATGGCCTGCTTGCCCGCGTGCAGGCTGATGCCGGCGCGCTGGTAGATCAGCTCGCGCACCTTTTCAAAATCGGCCGCCGAGAACGCGAATTCCTGGTCGACCACGGCGGTACTGGCTCGGGTGTTGGCGATCAGATCGGTCATGGCGTCAAGGGTGGCCGGTATCGGGTGCAAGAGGGGCAGGTGCCGCAGGCCACGGGCACTGCGGCGGATGCACCAAGTCTGGCGGTTCATCGTGATCGGCAGCGCCGGATGAAGGCGTGAATTGCCCTGCAAATCCAGGCCCTGCCACACCAGGGGGCGCTGCTAGACTGGCCGCTCAACTGCCCACCCAGGCTCTGCCCAGGCACCCTGACCGCCGATGAACGTGGACCCCGCGCCATCCCTTGTGCTGCCGCAAGCCGGCCAGACAGGGCTGCGCCTGGACACCGCGCTGGCCCTGCTGCGGCAGGCCGGCCAGGCCGAGCCGGCGGGCGAACCGGGATCGGCCGCCTACCTGCAGGCGCTGATCGACCAACTGGTGGATCTGTCCAGCCGCGACGCCTTGACCGGCCTGGCCAATCGGCGCAACTTTGAACTGGCGCTGGGCCGCGAAGTTGACCGGGTGGCGCGCTCGGGTGAATCGGCCCTGTTGCTGATGGTCGACATCGATCACTTCAAGCGGGTGAACGACACCCATGGCCATGCAGCGGGTGATCTGGTCATCAAGGCCGTGGGCCAGGCCCTGACCGATTCGGTGCGGCCCATGGACCTGGTGGCGCGCATTGGCGGAGAGGAATACGCCGTGCTGTTGCCCAACTGCCCGGCCGCCTTCGGGCCGCAGGTGGCGGCGCGGGTGCGGCAGCGTGTGGCCCGCTCCATGGTGCAACTGCCCGAAGGCCCGACCTTGCAGGTGACGGTGAGCGTGGGCGGGGCCTTTGCTCCGCAATGGGTGCGTTCAACGCCCGGCATCTGGCTGCAACGGGCCGATCAACAGCTGTACCGGGCCAAGGCCGAAGGGCGCGACCGTGTGTGCCTGGAGCCCTCGGTGGTCACCGCCGTCAGCGCGTCCGAGCGCGACATGTTGCTGGGCAACTTCCAGATCCAGGATCCCGAATGACTGACGTTGCCAAACCCATCGCGCCCCCGGGTGGCGCCCGCATCACCGCCATCACCAGCGGCAAGGGCGGCGTGGGCAAGACTTTTGTGGCGGCCAATCTGGCCGCTGCCCTGGCACGCCGGGGCCAGCGCGTGTTGGTGCTCGATGCCGATCTGGGGCTGGCCAACCTGGATGTGGTGCTCAACCTGGCTGCGCGCGTCACGCTGCACGATGTGTTCACTGGCAAGGCCACGCTCGACGAAGCCCTGCAGCCGGCGCCGGGTGGTTTCTCGGTGCTGCTGGCCGGATCGGGCCTGGTCGAGTATTCACGCATGACGCCCGAGGTGCGCGACAAGCTGCTGGACGTGGTCAGCCAGGTGCGCCCCCGCTTTGACCATGTGCTGCTCGATACCGGGGCTGGTATCTCTGATGTGGTGCTGTTCACCGTGTCGCTGGCCGACGAGGTGCTGGTGGTGGCCACCCCCGAGCCCACGTCGCTCACCGATGCCTACGCCACCGTCAAGGTGCTGGCCACCACGCAGGCTGCGCGCCCCATGTGGTTGCTGGTCAACCAGGTGCAGCGCAAGGGCGAAGGCCGCACGGTGAGCGCCCAGCTGCAGCAGGTGGTGGATCGTTTTGTGAATGCCGGCCGCGACGCGCCCGTGATGCTGCAACTGCTGGGCGAGGTGCCCAGTGATGCCGCCGTGCGCGAGGCCGTGCAGCGCCGCCAGTTGCTGATGGAATCGCTGCCCGGCACGGCCGCTGCGCAGGCGCTGGCCCTGGCTGCTGGCAAACTGCTGCCGCATGAGTGATTCCGAATCCCCCGACGAGCAAGCGCCCGAGGCGATCACCCCCTTCGAACGCCTGGGCGGCGAAGCCGGCGTGCGGGCCCTGGTGGACACCTTTTACGACCTGATGGACCTGGAGCCTGCCGCGGCAGGCATCCGGGCGCTGCATCCCGGCAACCTGGACGGCTCGCGTGACAAGCTGTTCTGGTTCCTGTGCGGCTGGCTGGGCGGGCCCAACCACTACATCGAGCGCTTTGGCCACCCCCGGCTGCGGGCGCGGCATCTGCCCTACGCCATCGGCCTGGCCGAGCGCGACCAGTGGATGGCCTGCATGGTGCAAGCCATGGCCGAGCGTGGCGTGGAAGCCGCGCTGGCCGAGCGCCTTGCGCAAAGCTTTTTTGGTACCGCCGACTGGATGCGCAACAAGGGCGGCTGAGCGCCCTGGCGCGGCCGCTCAGGATGCCGCCAGCAGCACCACCAGCGCCCCGGCGCCACCTTGCGGCCCACTGGCCTGGGCAAAGGCGATGACCTCGGCGCTTTGCGCCAGCCAGCGCTGAACCTTGGCCTTGAGCACCGGCTGGCGGCCCGGCGAGCCATGGCCCTTGCCGTGCACCACCCGCAGGCAGCGCATGCCACGGCGGTGGCTTTCCTGGATGAACTGGCCCAGCATCAGCCGGGCTTCGTCGCGGTTGTAGCCGTGCAGGTCGATCTGGCCCTGCAGTGCCCACTGGCCCTTGCGCAGCCGGGTGACCACATCGGGCCCGATGCCCGGCCGCCTGAAGCTCAGGCCGTCGTCGGTGAGCAGCAGCGATTCGAGGTTGACTTCGTCGGACAGCGACTGGGCCAGTGCGGCGGCTTCGTCGGCCTCGCGTTGGCGCGGGATGGGCTCGGGGCGGGGCATGTCCAGCTCGGCCAGGCCCTTGTCGGCAATGGGCTGCACCTGGCCCACACTGCGCTGAAACAGGTCTTGCTCGGCCCGCTGGCGGCGCGCGGCCTCACGTTGGGCCGCCAGTTCACGGGCGGCACGCTCGGCCGCTTCACGCCGGGCCGCCTCCAGGGCCTTGCGCAAGGCACCCAGATCGGCCAGTGACCGGATCTTGAACGACTCGCGGTGGCTCACAGCAGGCCACGCTCGGCAAACGACACCACCTGCCCGCGCCCCACCACCAGGTGATCGAGCACCCGCACATCCACCAGGGCCAGCGCACTCTTGAGCGTTTGGGTGAGGAACTCATCGGCCCGCGAGGGCTCGGCCACGCCCGAGGGGTGGTTGTGCGCCAGGATGACCGCGCCGGCATTGAGCGCCAGGGCCCGCTTGACCACTTCTCGCGGGTAGACGCTGGTTTGGCTGAGCGTGCCGTTGAACAGGCGCTCCAGCGCCAGCAGCCGGTGCTGGCTGTCCAGGAACAGCACGGCAAAGCTTTCGTGGGGCAGGGCGCCCAACTGCAGTTGCAGGTAATCCTTGACCGATTGGGGTGATTCGAACACCGGCGCCTCACGCAGGCCCTGGGCCAGCGCGCGGCGCGCCATCTCGATCACGGCGGCCAGCTCGGCCCGCTTGGCCGGGCCCAGGCCCTTGACCTGCACCAGGTCACCCGCCTGGGCGTGCAACAGCCCGGCAAAGCCGCCAAAACGGCCCAGCACCGCGTCGGCCAGCTGCATCACGCCCTGGCCCTTCAGGCCCGTGCGCAGCAGCAGGGCCAGCAATTCGGCATCCGCCAGGGCGGTGGCGCCCTGGGCCAGCAGCTTTTCGCGGGGGCGGGCCTGGGCAGGCAAATCCTTGATCGACATCGGCAGGGCAGACAGCGGGTGACCGGGGTGGAGTTTGACGGGCCAGCCCGGTGGGCGCCCCGTAGAATCGGCAGTCTATGCGCCCTTGACGGGCCCGCTGTCCAACCCACATCCCCTCATCGCGTGAACATCATCCAGGAAGGGTCGTTCCTGACCCTGCACTACCGCCTTGCCGGCCCCGATGGCGCCGACGTGGTCAACACCTTCGCCGACAAGCCTGCCACCTTGTCGCTGGGCACCGGCCAGTTGGCGCCTGCCATTGAGCAGCGCCTGCTGGGCCTGGCCGAAGGCGCGCGCCAGACCTTCACGCTGGCCGCCGGCGAAGCCTTTGGTGAGCGCAATGCGCAGATGCTGCAGCGGGTCAAGCGCAGCCTGCTGGCCGAGCTGGGTGACCCCGACGCCGAGTACCACGTGGGCGATGTGGTGCAGTTCCCCACGCCCGATGGCAGCGGCAGCTACGCTGGCGTGGTGCGCGAAGAAGGCGACAGCTGGCTGCTGTTTGATTTCAACCATCCGCTGGCCAGCCAGCCTGTCACCTTCGAGGTGCAGGTGATCGGGGTGCTCTGACATGGCCAACATCGACACCGTGCAGGATGTGCTGCTGGCCGAGCCGCGTGGCTTTTGCGCGGGCGTTGATCGCGCCATCGAGATCGTCGAGCGGGCCATCACCCGCTTTGGCTCGCCCATCTATGTGCGCCACGAGATCGTTCACAACACCTATGTGGTCAATGACCTCAAGGCCAAGGGTGCGATCTTCATCGAAGACCTGGCCGAAGTGCCGCCCGGCGCCACGTTGGTGTTCAGCGCCCACGGCGTGAGCCGCGCGGTGCGCGACGAAGCCCAGGCACGCGGCTTTCAGGTGTTTGACGCCACCTGCCCGCTGGTGACCAAGGTGCATGTTGAAGTGGCCAAGCTGGCCCGCGAAGGTTTTGAATTCATCATGATCGGCCACAAGGGTCACCCCGAGGTCGAAGGCACGATGGGCCAGCTGTCCGAAGGCATCTACCTGGTCGAAGACGTGGCCGATGTGGCCAAGGTGCGGCCCAAGGGCCGGCAGCTGGCCGTGGTGACGCAAACCACGCTCAGCGTGGATGACGCCGCTGCCATCCTGGCTGAAGTCAAGCGCCTGTTTCCGCATGTGCGTGAGCCCAAGAAGCAGGACATCTGCTATGCCACGCAAAACCGCCAGGACGCGGTCAAGATCATGGCGCCGCAGGTGGACATCGTCATCGTGGTGGGCAGCCCCACCAGCAGCAACAGCAACCGCTTGCGTGAACTGGCCGAGCGCCTGGGCACGCCCTCGCACATGGTCGATGCCGCCGATGACCTGCAAGCCAACTGGTTTGAAGGCCGCCCCCGCGTGGGCCTGACCGCCGGTGCTTCGGCCCCCGACATCCTGGTGCAGCAGGTGATCGACCGCCTGCGCCAACTGGGCGCGGTCAGTGTGCGCCGCATGGCCGGCGTGGAAGAAACCGTGCACTTTCCCTTGCCCAAGGGCCTGGGCGACAAGTCGATGAGCGAGTTTTCGGCATCGCGATCGTGAACGTGCCGCGCGGCTTGCCCGCCGCGCCGGCCAGCACCATGGCCTGATGCCCGCCGCACACGACACCGCCCCATTGAATCCAAGGACACCCCATGCTCGATATCACCCAACTGCGCCGTGACCTGCCCGCCGTGGTGGCTCGCCTGGAGGCGCGCAAGAGCCCGCAACCCTTTCTGGACGTTGAGCGCTTCACCGCCTTTGAAGCCGAGCGCAAGACCCTGCAGACGCGCACCGAAGAGCTGCAAGCCCAGCGCAACGCCCTCAGCAAGCAGATCGGCATGCTCAAGGGCCGTGCCGCCAAGGGCGAAGACACGGCCGCGCAAGTGGAAGGCCTGATGGCCCAGGTGGCCGGCATCGCCGATGAAATGACAGCCGGTGCCGCGCGCCTGGAGTCACTGCAAGCCGACTTGCAAGGCCTGCTGCTGTCGGTACCCAACCTGCCCGATGACAGCGTGCCCGTGGGGGCCGACGAGCACGGCAATGTCGAGGTGCGCCGCTGGGGCACGCCGGGCAGCTACGCCTTTGCCGTCAAGGACCACGTTGACCTGGGTGCTCCGCTGGGCCTGGACTTTGAAGCCGGCGTCAAGCTGGCCGGTGCCCGCTTTTCGCTGATGCGCGGGCCGGTGGCGCGCCTGCACCGGGCGCTGGCCCAGTTCATGCTGGACACCCATACCCAGCAGCACGGCTACACCGAGTGCTACACGCCCTACATGGTCAATGCCGCCGCCATGCGCGGCACGGGCCAGTTGCCCAAGTTCGAGCAAGACCTGTTTCATGTCACATCGGGTGACGGCGACGAAGCGGGCAACAAGTGGTACCTCATTCCCACGTCCGAAGTCACGCTGACCAACACCGTGGCCGACACCATCCTGTCGGCCGACCAATTGCCCATCAAGCTCACCGGCCACACGCCGTGCTTCCGTTCCGAGGCAGGCTCGGCCGGGCGCGACACGCGCGGCATGATCCGCCAGCACCAGTTTGACAAGGTCGAGATGGTGCAGATCACCGCGCCCGATCAAAGCTTTGTCGCGCTCGATCAGATGGTGGGCCACGCCGAGGCCATCCTGCAGGCGCTGGAGCTGCCTTACCGCGTGGTGCTGCTGTGCACTGGCGACATGGGCTTTGGCGCGGTCAAGACCTTTGACCTGGAAGTGTGGCTGCCGGCACAAGACACCTACCGCGAGATCAGCTCGTGCAGCAGCATGGGGGCCTTCCAGGCCCGCCGCATGGGCGCGCGCTTCAAGAACGCCCAGGGCAAGACCGAGCTGGTGCACACCCTCAATGGCTCGGGCCTGGCCGTGGGCCGCGCCCTGGTGGCCGTGCTCGAGAACCACCAGCAGGCCGATGGCAGCATCCGCGTGCCCCAGGCCTTGCGCCCGTATCTGGGTGGCCTGGAAGTGCTCAAGCCCTGATCGATCTGCCCCGCTTGCGCAGCGCCCCTGTTTTTGGCGCTACAATGGCGGGCTTCACCCCAAAGACCACGGGGTGCACCTTTTCAGGAGAGGTGGCAGAGTGGTCGAATGTACCTGACTCGAAATCAGGCGTACGGTATCCCCGTACCGAGGGTTCGAATCCCTCCCTCTCCGCCAGGACAATGCCCCTGCAACGTGCACGACAGTGCAAACAACGTGCAGGGGCATTTTTCCAAGTCATTGATTTGACTGAAGTTTTTCCCCCTCCGACACTGTCTTACGTGCAACGACGTTGCAACAACGTGCACCAGCACTCCGCGACTTACTGGCGGACTGGCTGGCGGACAGACTGGCGGAATGGGGGACAGGATGGTTCGGAAGACAGTCGCTCGGCTGCACCTGCTGACGGTGCGCGAGGTGCTGGCAGCAACTGACGGCGATCACACTGACGGCGGCGGCCTGCTGCTGCGCGTGCGCGGCGCGTCTGCATCCTGGGTGCTTCGGTACACCTCACCCAATGGCAAGCGCCGCGAGATGGGGCTGGGCGTGGCCAGGCGCAACAACAGCGCCCATGCTGGCGACAGCGTGGCCACCGCGCGCCGCCTTGCCCATGAGGCCCGCGACATGCTGCAGCGCGGCCTTGACCCCATCGACGAGCGCGACGGCCAGCGCGCCGAGGCCCGCGAGCTGGCCCACCAGAACAAGGCAGCGGCTGCGCGCGAGCGAATGACACTGGCCCGGGCCGCCCGCGGCTACCACGAGCGCGTGATCGAGCCCAGCCGCACTGACAAGCACGCCGCGCAGTGGATCAGCAGCCTTGAAAACCACGTCCCGCCCGATCTGTGGCGCAAGCCCATTGCCGACGTCACTGCGCCCGAGCTGTTGCGTGCGCTGATGGCTCTGAAGCCGCACGAGCGCGCCCGCAACCTGACCGGCGACAAGATCACAGAGACACAGCAGCGCATCCGCCAGCGCCTGGATGCTGTGTTCGAAGACGCCATCTTTCATGGCCTGTGCACCGGCAACCCTGCGGCGGCCATCCGGCGCAAGATGCGCGAAGGCCAGGACACCCGCCAGCGTGGTGAGTTCGCGGCGTTGCCGTACCGCGAAGCACCGGCCCTGATGGCCAGGCTGGCCCAGGCCGAGGGCATCGCTGCCCGGGCTCTTGAGTTCGCGGTGCTGTGTGCGGCACGCACTGGCGAAGTGCTGGGCGCCACCTGGGCCGAGATCGACATGGGCGCGGCTACCTGGCTGGTGCCTGCTGGTCGCATGAAAGCCAAGGAGGCGCATCTGGTGCACCTGTCGCCCAAGGCTGTGGGCATCCTGCGCGACTTGCAGGCCTTGAAGCTGCCCGGTGCCTGGCTGTTCCCATCGCCCATTGCTTCGCACAAGCCGCTGTCGAACATGGCCATGCTCACGGTGCTGCAGCGGCTGGGCGTGCGGCAACGAACGACCGTGCACGGCCTGTGCCGGGCTACCTTCTCCACCTGGGCCAACGAGACAGGGGCAGCCCGGCCCGATGTCATCGAGGCCTGCCTGGCTCACGAGGAAGCCAACCGGGTGCGCGCGGCATACAACCGCGCCGCATTCACCGAAGAACGGCGCAAGCTGCTGGAAGCGTGGGCCGAGTACCTGGGCCGGCCTGTGGCATCAAACGTGATCCCGATGCAGGCCGCTTGATCAAACACCGCGCCGGCCGGATGCCGGCTTCATTGGAGAGGAACATGAACGAAGTGATGAAAAGCGTCGTAAGGGATCTGCTAAATGGAAACGAGGCTGCCAAGGCAGCACACCTGGCCATGCTCAATCGAGGGTTATCCAAAATCGACGCCGATGCCGAGATCGGCCGGGCGCTCTTGGGCTGCCTTTGGGAAGTCAACCGAGGCATGGTCGACAGACTCGATGATGTGTTCAATGCACTTGCGAGGGGTCTGACGTGTGTCGAACTTTTTCCGGATGAACTCTACGAGGATTAACCGCAAAGCAAGGGCGACGATCAAGCGCATCGCGCCCGAGCGCTTCACGGCCTGACGGCCGGCACCCTGGCCGCTGGGGCTCAGCGGTAAAGCGGGCCTGCAGGTGTTCGAGCACCGGCAGACCCTGACCACAACGCACCCAACTTGAAAGGATGTGCACCATGGCTGAGAAGACTGTACCTGTCCGCAGCGAAACGAGACCACCCACCGCCGTAGTTCTGAAGCTGCCGTCGGCTGCATTGCCGGCAATCGAGCAGCAGGGGCGGCCTGGCCGCAATCCCAAGTGCGTCACAGCGCTTTGGCGCGAGCGGATGGAGCGGCAGCCTCGCCTGAAGGCTGTGGCACTGTTGGTGGCCAGAAACCAAGCACTTGCGGCGCGTGACGAGTGCTGGGAGCGCTGCGAGGTTTCCCGGAAGGCGCTGAAGCAGGCCGAAGAGGCGGACATTCGAGTAGGCAATGAATACGACGGACTCGCCCAACTGGTGAAACGCCTGAACGCCGAAATTGCTGCGCTGTCTCGGCAAGCCGAGCCGATGGGTGCAGCGCAATGAACCCCGGCACCGCAGCGGCCCTGCGGTAAAGCGGCCAAAGCCCAGGGCGGCAACCCTGGGCCCGGCCTGACCAACGTGCACACCCTGAAAGGACCGCACACCATGGCTCCCTCAACTGTATCCGCTGGCCACCGCCAGCCCCAACGCGCGACGGTGATCGCCGGCCCCTGGCCTTCGAAGGCGCAGCAGCGCACCAGCGCCGAGCCCACCACGCTGCCCAGCGTCACCCACCTGGCCGACCACCGCGAACGCCTGGCCCGCGTTGCCGAGCTGCGCCGCCGCATCGAGCGCACACTCGGTTTCCTCGACGGCTGGGCCCAGTCGCGTCTCGAGGCCGAGGCCTGCCTCCGCGTGGCCACCGCGCCCAGCGCGGCCCTGTTCCGTGCGGAGCAACAGCGGCTGGCCGATCGCGCCGCACAGCACGAGCGGGAAGGCCTCACCAAGCTGGCCGCCCTCAAGGCTGAACTCGATCAACTCCAAGGGGCTGCCCAATGAACGCCGACGCCAATCAAACCCCGGCCACCCCAGTTGGCCTGCTGCGCCAGCTTGATGGCTGGCTCGATCAGTCAGGGCACGACCAGGACCACCCCTGGCGGATTGCCATCGCCGCAACGCTTCAGCAGTACCCGAGTGATTGCACCGCCGCTGCGCATGGGATGCCCACTGAGCCCGCTGGCCTGCTGATCTCGAAGGCCCGCCTCGATCTCGCGATGGAGGCACTGGACGAAATGGGGCAATCGATGGGCATGCTGCGTGAAGTCATCGCCGCACGCGACGACTACGGCAACATTGCGCCGGTCACCCGTGGCGCGCTGGTGCGGGCGGAGCAGCTGGTCTACACCGTGGAGCAGTGCCTGGAAGGCAAGGCCGAAGACAAGTGGTCTGACGATGCCGCCGCCCGCATCGTCAAGGGCGCCTACCCTGTGGTGGTGGCACCATGAGCCGCAGCGATGAAACCCCGCCCGTGGCCGCCCGCTGCGCCCCGCTGACCCCGGATCGGCCACTCGAATACCAGCAGCTCACCTGGGGCGATTTGATGAGGGGCACCAAAGCGCAGCTTCAGGCCCTGGGCATCGGCCGCGGCCTGATGTTTCCAGGTGAGCCCGGCGGCCCGAGCCTAAGGGCAGGGCTGGCTACCACAGACCCTCGTGGTTTCAAGGTCAAGGTGAGCAAGCATTATTGCAACCCGGGCGAATGGTGGGCGGAGCTGGAGTTCCCGGGTTGGCCTGAGGCCCCTACGGGTTATGGCGAGGGCGCCGAGATAAGAGCGATGCCTTTTGCGCCGGGAGTGACGGTAAACAAGGCCTTATCGCTCTGGTCTGATTGCTATGTCGGTACCGCCGATGCGCTCGTGGCGGCCGGTTTGGTCCCGGCCGGCTGCTTCCCCGGCATGACCGGCATGCGCAAGACCCGAGTCACCATCTACGCCGACGGCACAACGCCTGTTTTTCCGCTGCACGCGGTCGACTCGAGGCAGACGCAAAAGCCTGGTGCTCGCCTAGTGGAGAAAGCCGGGCCGAATGGGTATCGAGTGTTGGTGCGCATTTCCGACGAAGAAGGCGAGGCGCGCCTGGCACGGCACCACGCCGCCCGCCGTGCCTGGGAGGCCAGCGTTAAGGCGTTGCCACGGCCTGTGGCCCTTACTCAGTACATGGGTCTGCGCCTGGCGCTGCAGGCTGCATCCAGGCCCGCGCAGCCCAAGCGAGCGCTGGCCAGCAGTCGCCTGTCCCTCGTGCACGATGCCGCCCATGCACCGCTGCACCTGGTGGCGGGACATAGCGCACCTGAGCGTGCGCGGCCAGCGTTACGGATCGTGCAGACTGCAGGCCTGCATAACTCCTGAAGCCACGCAGCCATGACAGCACCCCGCGAGCGGTACCAGACAGCCATTCGGAGCAGCAACCTGGCCAGCAGCCGAACCGCCGCCACCACGGATGCCGATGTGCTCGGTGCTGCCGGATGGGCAGGGCGGCAGGCTTCGCTGGCCCTGGCGCTTCTGCGGCTGGCTGCCGGTGACCGGCACGCGGTCGACGCGGTGGCTGAGATGTTGGCGGCCAAGGTGGTGGGCCGCGCATGGCATGCACACCGGGTGCAGTTGCCCAGGCCTGACGCGGCCGAGATTGCGCAGGCTGTGCTGGCCTGGCACCTTGGAGGGCTGTGCAAACACTGCGGCGGGCATGGCCTGAAGAAGATTGCCGGCACGCCGACATTGGGCAATGAACCCTGTAGGCCGTGCCGTGGCACAGGTGAGGCACCATTCGACGGGCAATTCAGCCGTGAGCAGTTACCGCTGGCTCAATGGTTGCGCGCAGAGGTCGAGCGCGAGGAAGCTGCGGCCGGTGGGCGCATTCGGCAGCGCATCGAGGACAACACAACATGACAGCCGACAAGCTCGAATTGGTTGAACGCCGCAAGGAAGTGGTCAGGCGCTGGCAGGATTACGGCTTGCCCAACAGTGTGGCCACTGTTGTCGCACGCAGGCGAACACGAATCGGTCGCGATCTGTGGCTTGATCGGTGCGAGCGGCAGGTGGAGTGGTGCGACCAGCGCGCCGGCAGTGTTGAGGGCCGCAAGCAAGTCGAGATGCTGGTCAAGGCCTGGTCATTGATCGACAGGACGCCAGCCCCGGCGTCCGCCATCGATAGATCCCCTGCGGTTTCAATCCTGCTGACCATGCCGGACACCGATGACCTTGAATGGGCGGTCCAGGAAGCAGACCGATTGAGGGGCGACGGAGTGCGAATCAAGGCCCGCCGCGCGTACTACTCGCGTTTGGCCGGCCATGCTCGAGGCCTTGCAGAACTGTTGGAGCGACCCTTCGACACACCTGATTGTCCGAGACGAAACCTAGAGCGCGATGCACTCGCAACTCAGGCGGGCCGGGTCCGACATGCAGACTTCGTGGATCATCACGAGAAGGCAGTCAAGGCAGGCTTGGCCTCCCTGATTGACCTGTTGCAGACCACCGACCCCGCTGACCGAATGGTTTCGCCGCACCACGGCAAACCGGAGGAGGCACATCGGATTGCCTATGTCCGGAAAGTGGCATCACTGAATCGCCACTTGAGCATCGCAAGGCACGCGCAATTGGCCCGAATCGGCATGGCAAATTTGGTCAAGTACACACTGACCCGTGACGCGATCCGGAGGGCCTGGGAAGAGATAGCGGACCAATTCCGCTGAAATTCTGCGGACGCCTGGTCCGCGTTTCGCATTGCTGCCCGAAGGGATCGAAAAGAACATAACACCACCAAAACACATCGTTTTGCGGAGGTGTCAATGTTCAATCAAACCGAGGCCGTCCCGTCGGTAAGCCCGCATCTCGCGGGCAGCGCCGTGCGGATCAATCCCACCGACCAGCGCAGCAAGCAGCGCAGCACATCACTTGCGCCGGCTGGCTTCGTGCCGCTCGATCAAGAGGCGCGCACGGCGATTCCAACCCCCATTGCATGCGTCCACATCGACCGCAAGCCGTCTTGCTTGTACGAGTGGAGCAGCAAGGGCAACGGGCCTATCAAGCCTGTCAAGGTCAATGGTCGTCTGCTGTGGCTGGTGGCAGACATCCGCCGATTGCTCACGCAAGGCCAATGATGTCCGCGCCCAAGACCGAAGGCTTCGACCTGGCTGCCCTCGTGCAGCAGGTGGCCCTTGCAGTCAGCAAGTCCGGCATCCAGCCCGAGCTGCTGAACGATGAGCAGGCCGCCGCCCTCTGGGGCGTGTCTGTGCGGCGGTTCCATGAGCTGCGGGACCATCAGTGGGCGCCCAAGGCGATCCCGCTGGGCCCGCGTCAACTGCGCTGGGCCATGACCGAACTGGTCGCCGCCATCGCGAACATGCCGCGCCAGGTGGCCACCACGGAACCCGCCCAGCTCCTGCGAGCGCGCATCCAGCGCGCCAAGAACACGGGGAGCCTCGCGGCATGACACCGAACAAAAGCGAAGGGCTGACCGGTACCAGCGGCCAGCCCCCCAGACACACCAATGCAGACACCGCAGATTGTGCGCACGGCCTGGCCGAATCGCCAAACGTGCAGACGGCGCAGCACGCTGCGGCTCTGATGGCCAAGCGGGTGGCCACCGCGACTGCGCAGGCTGCGCTCAGGGGCATCGCCTTGCATCGCATCGAGGCCGACGACGGCCGGCCGCTCTTCGTGGCAACCCGGGACTACCTGACGGCCAGCTTCACCGACATCAGCGCGGTGGAGGCGTGGCTCACTCAGATCGGTGGCATTGCTCAATGAGCATCGATGGCCTGATCCTGGGCAAGCTGCACCAGCGAGCCGAGCAGCGCACCAGCCGCGGTGGCACTCCGTTCGTCACGGCCAAGGTGCGCGCAGCGGTTGCCGATGCTGATGCGATCTTCGTGAACGTCATCGCTTTCAGCGAATCGGCCGGCGCAGCTCTCCTGGCGCTGGACGCCGGCGAGGTGGTGGCCCTGGCCGGCACGCTGAAACCAGGCGCGTGGATCGACCGAGAGGGATCAGCACGGCCCAGCCTGGACATGGTGGCCGCGTCGGCCATGACCTTGTACGGGCTGAAGAAGAAGCGTGCGGCTGCGCAACCTTCAACCTCTGACCGTGACCGTGAGGCAACCGACGACTTCGCCGAACGCGGCACGGAGGGTCACCGGTGAGCTATGCCGCGATGGACCAGGCCATGAAGACCCATGCGCCCAACAGTGCTTCCAAGGCCGTATTGACGGCCATGGCCTACCTCCTGCGGGACGCGGCCGGCAAGGTCTTCGCGTCCGCTGCCAAGCTGGTCGAGTTGACCCAGCTGGACCGCAAAACGGTCCTGGCGAGCATCAAGCGGCTGGAAGACGCAAGCCTGATCGTCCGCCTCGATGAGGTTTCAGGGCGTGGTGGCGCACCAGTCTTCGTGCTGCAACTAGGGGAGGCGGCCACCGGCCAAACCGATACCGAAATTGGTACGGGTTCGACCCTTGCAGACCACGGCGAATCGCTACCCGGTCCGCTGGCAACCCATCCCAAAAACGGCACCAGTTCAGCACCTGCTTTCATTGCCGAACCGGTACCGGATTTCCCACGAACCAGTACCGTTTTTCCCACGAACCCATCCCGTTTTTCCCACGAACCAGTACCGGATTTGGGACACAACCAGATAACCAGTATTGAACCAATGAACCAGGTTGCGCGGAATCGCGCTCCCAGCTTTGACGCTTCGCAGTTTGAGCTACCTGACTGGCTGCCGCGGGAAGCCTGGTCAGACTGGGTTGCAGATCGCAAAGATCGACGCAAGCCGATCACGCCACGAGCTGCAATGGCGCAGATCAAGGCGCTTGCCGAATACCGCAAAGCCGGCCATGCACCGACTGCAGTCATCAGTCATTCAATCGCCAGCGGCTATCAAGGCCTGTTTCCACCCAGGACACCTTCGCACCAGGCCAATCACGCCGATGCCAGCAGCGTTGCACCTTGGAAGGATGCCCGGTGATGCGCGGCCACGAAGCCCTCATCGCGATGCGCCGCCAAGGCCTGCGCCCGGCCATGGTGTGGATCGGCACCAGCCCGGACGCCTCCAACCTGTGGCGCGACTGGCAGCGCTGCAGCCCTGCCCACGCCCGGATCCAGATTGATCCCGAAGACCGGCCTGCGATGCTGGACCTGCGCTGGGTCATCGGCCTCACGGTCGCCATCGACGGCCACGACTTCGACCGAGTGCAGGCGGTGGCCGATGCGTGCCAGCAGCACGAAGCCGCCCGAGTCATCGCAGTCCACGTCGCTGCGGACCAGCATCAGCAGCACCAGGTGCTGACCGTCATCGACAGCAAGGGGGTGCACACATGGCAGCAATGATCCAACCCGATGACATCGACTTCGCGGCGTACGAGAGGAAGACCGAGGCAAGGGTCAAGGTCAAGGCGGCCAGTCTGTACGCGGACGAACTGTGGGCCGAGTTTGATCGGTCGACGGTCAAGGTGCGGCACCCGTCCATGCGTTCAACGAAGCTGCGCGGCCTGCTGGATTTCAGGCCCGGCGAAGTGACCACTTGGGCCGGCTTCAATGGCCATCGCAAGAGCATGTTCACCGGACAAGTGGCGCTTGACCTCGCGATGCAAATGCAGCGGGTCTTGGTCGCCTCGTTCGAGATGCAGCCGGCCCGCACGCTCAGTCGTATGGCCCGTCAAGCCTTCGGGCGATCTGACCTGCATCGCGAGGATGTGCAGGACTTCAACGCGTGGTCGGATGGCCGCGTTTGGATCTTCGATCACCTGGGCCGGGCTAGCCCCGAGATGGTGCTGGGTGTCTGCCGCTACTTTGCGGAGGAACTGGACGGGCATCACGTTTTCATCGACAGCCTGATGATGGTGTGCGCCAGCGAAGACCGGATGGACGAGCAAAAGCAGTTCATCACCGATCTTGTGCGGTTGGCCAAAGAAACAGGCCTGCACATCCACCTGATTGCACACGTTCGCAAGCCTCAGGGCGGCCACGATGGCGAGGCCAAGCCGCCGACGAAATACGACCTGCGCGGATCTGCCGCGATCAGCGACCAGGTCGACAACGTAGGGATGATCTGGGCCAACCGGGCGAAGAAAGCCAAGCTCGAAAGGAATTCGGCCGACTCCGAAGCCTTGGAGATGCCAGATGCAGTTGTGGTGATCGACAAACAGCGCAACGCCGAGTTTGAGGGGTCGGTGAAGCTGTGGTTCCACCCGGACAGTTTTCGATTCACCAATGAACGCACCACGCCCGTGGAGCCGTACCGGCTGAGGCCACTCGATCAGCAGGAGCTGGGCGCATGACCACCATCGAGCGCTGGGCCGTGATGGTGGCCGACCTGGCCGGCACGCTGGTGGTGCTTCAGCCGCAGAAGCGAGGCCCACGGCGGCGGCATCGCAAGGGGTTCGACCTGGCCCCCAAGCGGATCAGCCCGAACACCCGGGCGGCCCTTGCAGCAGCGAGCCGCCGCCGCAGCGAAGAGGCCGCCGCTCGACGCCTAGCAGGCGGCACGGCCTGCACGGGCAAGACAAACCAACCCGGGACACCCGCATGACCCAAGCGCCACTCCGATTCCCGCCGATGTTCAAGCCCGACGGCGCCACTTTTGGCCTGATCCCTGCACTCACGCTGTTGGCGGCAGGTGATGCCCTGTACATCGACCCCCCCACGGGGACACCGGAAAGCCGCGAATTGGCAATGCGCTTCCTTGACGAGTTCTTCGCGCTGGCCCGCGCTGGTGGCTTCGCCCGTGAGGACATCCTGAGATCACGGATGGCCAGGGGCGATGCCAGCCCGTCACTGTTGGACGACGCCGGCACCGCCCAGCAAGCAGCAGGCCACCAGGCGTTGATCGAGTTGTTCCGAAGCTTCGGATTCCCCGCACCGAGCAGCGCGGCATGACCACCACCACCAAGTCGACCCGCCATGCATGGCAGTGCCAGTGCACACCCTGCCGCCGAATCACCCTCCGCGGCCGGTGCGATCGACACCGCGCCGAGCCGGAGCCCCATTCCGCAACCCCGGTGCCAATGTGCGCCACCACTACCCCCACCGCGCCGCCTCTGGCGCACTCACCGGGCCATGCCCACACGAAGGAAACCCAAGATGCTTGACGCCCTCAAACAGCACAGCGCCGCCATTCAGGCCCAGCGCGATGTGATCGCCGCCCTGCAGGCGGACCACGACCGAGTCACCGAAGCCGCAGCCATGGGCGACGACGCCGGCGTGCAGCTGGTGGCCCTGCGCCAGCGCCGCAACGATGAAATCGGCCAGGCTTTCCTCGACAAGCGGGAGCCCGACCTCAAGGCTCTGGATGCCGAAATCGCCAAGACTGATAAGCGGTCGGCGGAGGCGGTGGCTGCCGCAGCCGCCGCACGGGCTGCCCTGCCGCTTGTCATCGCCAAGCAGCAAGCCGCCCAGGCCGAGCTGCAGCGCCTGCTGATCGCCCAGATCGAGCAGGGCCTGGTGCTGGCCCGGGAAGACTTCGACGCCAAGCTCGAGGCCTACGAAGCGGAATGCGATGCAGTGTTGGCCCGCTTGGTGGATGTCAGCGCCGCAGCCTGGATGGTCAACGCGCTGGCCCGGCGCCTGACCGGCACCGATGGCGGTGCTGGTGCCAAGGGCCTGGCCCACCACATAGCCGATCAGCTCCGACTGGCGCAGCGCGATGCTAGGGGCCTGTGGTCCACCACCTTTGGCGAGTCCACCGCCCGCAGCACCGGTCTGGCCTTCGCCCAAGTTGCGGACTCGCTCACGGCGGCCGGCATCGATCTGAATGGCCCGGCCCTGAAGCCGCCCACCAAGGAATCGAACGCGCCGACCGAGCAACGCCCCGTCACGGTGACGACCATCGCGGCCAATGGCCAGGCGGATGTGCGGATCCTGAGCGAAGCCCGCTGATTCACCCACCACCACAGCCCAGAAAGGCACCACCATGAACGACTCCACTTCCACCACCGGCATCGATGTCACCGCCACCAGTTTCGACGCCGAACTGCACCTGCAGCTCTCCAAGCCCATCAGCATCGGCGAACAGAACTACGAAAGCATCACGCTCACCGAGCCGACGGTCGGTCAGCTTATCGAGGCCGGCAAGGCCACTGGCCCGCTGGCGCAGATCGCCAAGCTGATCAACCTGAACGGCAAGGTGCCGGAGTCGGTGGTGAACAAGATGCTGCAGCGCGACTTTCAGAAGGCCGCCGATTTTTTCGGCCACTTCAGCAGCTGATCAACATGCCCGACCAGATCGGGCAAGCGGTTGCTGATGTGACCTTCCTTTTCCACTGGGGCCCGCACGAGGCCCGCAGCCTGCCCATCAGCCAATTGGCGTGGTGGAAGCAGCAGGCGGCGCGTCTGCAGTCGCACCACCAAGCCCCATCACCCAAGTAGCACCAGCCCACCGGGTTGCCGCCATGGCACCTGGTGGGCACTTCCCCAGCACGGGGAGAAAGGCTCAGGCTCGCATGCAGAACAGCGCAGCACAACGCATCGTCGTCACGGCGGGAAAGCTGAAGACGCCGGACGAAAACGAGATCACCGTCATCCTGAAGGGCCAGGCCTGGCTCGGCTGGGCGGACATGACACTCACCCGCAGCCTGGAAACCTGCCCGCCAGTCTTCACGCTCAGCGTGTACGACCTCGACGACGACACCAGGTTTCCGGCCGTGCCAGGCGACCCAATCGAAGTATGGATCGGTCCCTGGAAGGGGCACCCGGGCAATCAGCTGTTGACAGGCTACATCGACCGTCTGCAGACCCAGGTCTCGCCGAACTCGCGCAGCCTGACCATCGTCGGGCGCGGCAAGACCCAGGATCTGGTCGATTGCTCGGCCAGGTGGAAGGGCGGCCAGATCGTTTCGAGCTCGGTCCTCGAAACCGCTCGCAAGCTGGCCGAGCCGTTCGGCATCACGGTGGCCGGCGTGCCGGGTCCGGCAGTGGGCAGCGGCAAGGTGATCCCTTACAAGTGCATCATGGTTGGCGAGCGCGCCTTCACCGTGATCGAGGAACTTTGCCGGATTGCCGCGATCATCCCCGTCGAGCTGCCCGACGGCAGCCTGTACCTGTGCCCCAGTCCTGGCGTCAAGGATGACGAACAGTTCACCTTCGCGCAGACAGCATCAGGCTTTGCGGAAGGTGTGAACGTGCAGTCCGCCGCCATGCTGACCAGCGCTGACGGGCGCTATTCGGAGGTGGCGGCCCACCGCCAGTCCTTTGACGGCATGCGCGACCTGGGCAACTTCGATGCGGTGAACACCATCGTTACCGTCAAAGACCCGGCCGTGAAGCGCTATCGGCCTTTCGATTTTGTGATGGAACTGGGCCGCGCGATGGCCATCGAAAACGCCGATCGCCGCGCGCATTGGGAGGTGGCCCGACGCTGGGGCCGAGGGTTCCGCCTGAGCCTGACCACCGACACCTGGCGCGATTCGGCTGGCGCTTTGTACGAGGTCAACAAACTGGCTCACGTGCAGCTACCAAAACTGGGCGTGCCGGACGACTTTTGGTTGATCGCCGAAGTCACCTTCAAGGCGCACCCCAAGACTGGCCGAACTTGTGACCTGGTGCTGATGCCTCCCGCCGCGTTCTTTGTGCAGCCGACGCTGCCCTACGCCAATTTGCCGGCCGACATTGCCGGTCTCGCCATTAACCGTCATTGAGCCAGGAGGCACCCATGGCAAACAAGTTCCAGGTCGAGATCTCGGCCGTTGACAAGTTCTCGAAGGTCTTCGACAGCTTCGGTAAGAAAGCCAGCAAGTCAGTCGGCGACCTTGGCAAGAAGTCTGACGCGATCTTTTCGGCTGGCGCAGTCGACAACTTTGGCAAAGGCCTGAAGAGCCTGGCCGCAGGCGCAGAACGTGCCACGGCTGGCCTGGGCGCCGCAATCCCGCTGAGCGGCATCCTCAGCGGCAGCATGCTGGCAGCCGCTGCGGCAGTGGCAGGATTTGCCACGCGGTGGGCCGACATGAGCACCGGTGTACTGCGCACCTCTCAGCGCATCGGCGTGAGTGCTGAAGACCTGCAGACGTGGACCGCAGCGGCAAAGGCTGCGGGCTTCTCAGGTGACGCCATGGCGGCCACCATCGAGAAGGTCGGTCAGACGTTGCATGACGCGAAGTGGGGCGGCAACCAAGATGCGGCCATGATGCTCGACCGACTGGGCATCGGCATCCCCATGAAGAACGGCATGGTCGATCCGCTGGCAGCACTGCAGAGCATGGCCCGCGTGCTCAAGGAAATCGACGACCCGCACACCCGCCAACGCCTCACAGCCCTGGGCGTCGATCCCGACACCCTGCTGCTGATGTCGAGGGGCTGGGAAAACCTGGCCGCAGGCATCGAGCGAGCGCGCACCGCAGGCCAGGCGCAAAGCTCCGCAGCATTGCAGCAGGCCGAGGCCCAGCAGAGAGCGCTGGGTGAGCTCTCCAACGCCTGGTCGCGGGTCTACAACAAAGGCGCGGCCATCTTTGCGCCTGCACTGACATCCGTGTTCAACGGCATCGCGGATGGCCGCGCACCGACTGTGTCTCAGCCGTCCAGCCCAGGCCGGCCCAATGGGATGATGTCCAACCTCGTCACCAACCTGGCCGCAGTGGCGACCGTCGCGGATAGCCTCTTCGGGCGCAAAGCAGGTGCCACGAGCTCAAGCG
>Ga0228698_1000202_pt1 | contig 53941 bp, 37 predicted proteins | sample McNCre117_Aug_MG_FD_178015 | JGI IMG/M metagenome (GOLD analysis project Ga0228698, IMG submission 178015) | Freshwater microbial communities from McNutts Creek, Athens, Georgia, United States - 1-17_Aug_MG | ecosystem: Environmental > Aquatic > Freshwater > Creek | place: USA: Georgia... | reverse complement strand
CAATGCCTGAACGGCCCGAGAGCAGTGTGTTTTAACGCTTCCCTCCGAGCAGCCCATGACCGAAGCCGTTTCTGCAACGTCAAGCTCCTCCCAGTAACGCAGCAGGAACGCTTCTCGTTGACGCGCCGGCAGCTCGGCGACCTCAGATTCGATCAAAAGCAGGATTTGGGAGCGCGAAACGGTGTCGGCCGCACTCTCGGCGCCAAGAAGTCCTTCTGCAGATTCGAGACTTTCTAGCAGATCGAAATCACCGTCGCCCCCGTCGGAATCGAAGTCCGACATGTTCTGGAGTACCGCGCTGCGCACCTTCTGACGGCGAAACCAATCCATCGTGGCATTGGCCAGGATGCGCTGGAACACCAGGGGCAACTCCGCCGCAGGACGGTCGGCGTACTTTTCAGCCAGGCGGATCATGGCATCCTGCACCACGTCCAGCGCCGCGTCTTCATCACGCACCGCGTAAACGGTTCGCTTGAAGGCGCGCTTTTCGACGCTTTTGAGGAAGTCCGAGAGTTCTTTGTCGCTTGCCAAGGCCGCGGCGCCGCACCTTTGAGAGCGGCGATCCGAAATCGGCGGGCATTATTGCACCTGCAGTCTGCGCAGAACTGACCTGGTCGGAGAGTGGCCGATTTGATGAGACAATGCTGCTTCGCACAAAGCGTCTCTGGTCTCAAGCAGGCTCGCCAACCCTAGGGAGCCCTTCGTTTTTGATCGCGCAGGCTTCGACTCCGCCTCACGAGGGTGCGAGAAGAAGCACCGATGGATTTTCGTTAGAGAAATTCGCAAAGGTTCGAAATGGACATGTCTGCCGCGGAAGTCAAGCGTGCCCCCATGGCACAACCGCAAAACCCCAATTCCCAATCGCCTTCGGAACCCAACGGCTCCGAGATCCTGGTTCGCTGCCTGCAGGCCGAGAACGTCAAGTACATGTGGGGCTACCCTGGTGGTGCCGTGCTGTACATCTACGACGCGCTGTACAAGCAGCAGACGATCGAGCACGTGCTGGTACGCCACGAACAGGCGGCCATCCATGCTGCGGACGGCTATGCCCGCGCCACCGGTGAGGTGGGTGTGGCCCTGGTCACCAGCGGACCGGGCGTCACCAATGCCATCACAGGCATTGCCACCGCCTACATGGATTCCATCCCGATGGTGATCATCACCGGGCAGGTGCCCACGCCCGCCATCGGGCTGGACGCCTTCCAGGAATGCGACACCGTGGGCATCACGCGCCCCATCGTCAAGCACAACTTCCTGGTCAAGGACGTGCGTGACCTGGCGATGACCCTGAAGAAAGCCTTCCACATCGCGCGCACCGGTCGTCCGGGTCCTGTCGTGGTCGACATTCCCAAGGACGTGTCTCTGAAGACCTGCGCCTTCTCGTACCCGGATCGGGTTGAGATGCGCTCGTACAACCCGGTCAAGAAGGGCCACGGCGGCCAGATCCGCAAGGCCATGCAGCTCTTGCTGGCGGCCAAGCGCCCGTACATCTACACCGGCGGCGGCGTCATCCTGGGCAATGCAGCCCCTGAGCTGCGTGAACTGGCCGACTTGCTGGGTTTCCCCTGCACCAACACCCTGATGGGCCTGGGTGCCACGGCCGCCTCGGATCCGAAGTTCCTGGGCATGCTGGGCATGCACGGTACCTACGAGGCCAACATGACCATGCAGCACTGCGACGTGCTGCTGGCCGTGGGTGCCCGGTTTGATGACCGCGTGATCGGCAACCCCAAGCACTTTGCCTCGGTCGAGCGCAAGATCATCCACATCGACATCGATCCGTCCTCGATCTCCAAGCGCGTCAAGGTCGACATCCCCATCGTGGGCGACACCAAGGATGTGCTGCAGGAGATGATCGCCCACCTGAAAGAAACCTCGGCGCGCCCTGATGTGCAGGCCCTGTCGTCGTGGTGGGGTCAGATCAACGAATGGCGCAAGCGTGAATGCCTGTCGTACAAGCACAGCGACGAGGTGATCAAGCCCCAGTACGTGGTTGAAACCCTGTGCGAGCTGACCCGCGGCCGCGACACCTATATCACCAGCGATGTGGGCCAGCACCAGATGTGGGCAGCGCAGTACTACCGCTTTGAAGAGCCTCGTCGCTGGATCAATTCGGGTGGCCTGGGCACCATGGGTGTGGGCCTGCCCTATGCGATGGGCATCAAGCTGGCCAAGCCTGAATCGGATGTGTTCTGCATCACCGGTGAAGGCTCGATCCAGATGTGCATCCAGGAGTTGTCCACCTGCGCGCAGTACAACACGCCAGTCAAGATCATCTCGCTGAACAACCGCTACCTGGGCATGGTTCGCCAGTGGCAGCAGCTGGATTACGAAGGCCGTTACTCGCACAGCTACATGGATGCTCTGCCTGACTTCGTCAAGCTGGCCGAGGCCTATGGTCACGTTGGCCTGAAGATCGAGCGCCCGTCTGACGTTGAACCGGCCCTGAAAGAGCTGATTCGCCTGAAGGACCGCACCGTGTTCCTGGACGTGCGCACCGACCGGACCGAAAACGTCTGGCCCATGGTGCAGGCCGGCAAGGGCATCTCGGAAATGCTGCTGGGGTCAGAAGACCTTTGAGCGGGCATGGCTGGCGTGCGCCCTGGGTTACCGCCCCGGGTGATGTCGCCAGCCCCACTCGCACACAAGCAGAACCCATCATTGAATTGAACCCATCAACGGGTTGGTGAAGGGGTTGCGGTTACCGCCGCCGCCTCGTGGATCCAGCCCGTAGCAAGGACTGACATGAAGCACATCATTGCCGTGCTGCTCGAGAACGAACCCGGCGCGCTGTCGCGTGTGGTGGCCCTGTTTTCGGCACGTGGTTACAACATCGAGAGCCTGACGGTGGCCGTCACCGAAGACCCCTCGCTGTCGCGCATGACCATCGTGACCACCGGGTCTGACGAAGTCATCGAGCAGATCACCAAGCACCTGAACCGTCTGATCGAGGTGGTCAAGGTCGTTGACCTGACCGAAGGCAGCTACACCGAGCGTGAGCTCATGCTGATCAAGGTGCGTGCGGTTGGCAAGGAGCGCGAAGAAATGAAGCGCATGGCCGACATCTTCCGCGGCCGCATCATCGATGTGACCGAGAAGAGCTACACCATCGAGCTCACTGGTGACAGTGGCAAGCTCGACGCCTTCATCGAGGGCATTGATCGCACCGCCATCCTTGAAACCGTTCGCACCGGCGCCAGTGGTATTGGCCGTGGCGAAAGGATTTTGCGCGTCTAGCGCATCCATCTCGCGGTGCCGGATCTTGGTTTGATCCGTGCGCTGGCCCTGGCTGGTGAACATCCAGGGTGGGATTTGTCTGTGGGGCGGCCCGTTGACAACTTTTCCCCAAGCTCCACCCGCCCCATTTCATCTATTTGGAGATACACATGAACGTCTATTACGACAAGGACGCCGATCTGAGCCTGATCAAGGGCAAGAACGTCACCATCATCGGCTACGGCTCGCAAGGCCATGCACACGCCCAGAACCTGAACGACTCGGGCGTCAAGGTGACGGTGGGTCTGCGCAGGGGCGGTGCTTCCTGGTCGAAGGCCGAGAAGGCCGGCCTGCGTGTGGCCGAGATCGCTGACGCGGTCAAGCAGGCCGACGTGGTCATGATCCTGCTGCCCGACGAGCAGATCGCCAGCGTGTACAACGCCGATGTGGCCCCGAACATCAAGGCTGGCGCCTCGCTGGCCTTCGCACACGGCTTCAACGTGCACTACGGCCAGGTTGTGCCGCGTGAAGACATCGACGTGTGGATGGTGGCTCCCAAGGCGCCCGGCCACACCGTGCGCAACACCTACACCCAGGGTGGCGGCGTGCCCCACCTGATCGCCGTGCACGCCGACAAGACCGGCAAGGCCCGTGATCTGGCTCTGAGCTACGCGGCTGCCAACGGCGGCGGCAAGGCCGGCATCATCGAGACCAACTTCCGCGAAGAAACCGAAACCGACCTGTTCGGCGAACAAGCCGTGCTGTGCGGCGGTACCGTCGAGCTGATCAAGGCGGGTTTTGAAACCCTGGTGGAAGCCGGTTACGCCCCTGAGATGGCCTACTTCGAGTGCCTGCACGAGCTCAAGCTCATCGTGGACCTGATCTACGAAGGCGGCATTGCCAACATGAACTACTCGATCTCGAACAACGCCGAGTACGGCGAGTACGTGACCGGCCCCCGCGTCGTCACCGAAGAGACCAAGAAGGCCATGCGTCAGTGCCTGAAGGACATCCAGACTGGCGAATACGCCAAGAGCTTCATCCTGGAAAACAAGGCTGGTGCGCCCACGCTGATCTCGCGCCGTCGCCTGACCGCCGAGCACCAGATCGAGCAGGTTGGCGAGAAGTTGCGCGCCATGATGCCCTGGATCGCCAAGAACAAGATGGTGGACAAGAGCCGCAACTGATCGTTGCTGCACCGTCTGCAAGGGCCGCCGCGAGGCGGCCTTTTTTCATGGAATCAGTGGGGTATGCTTCTGCGCATGAGTGCACATCAGGAATCCAACGACGACGCTGAAGTTGGCGAGCCCGTCGTACGTCCCCGTCGCAAGGGCATTTACGTTCTGCCCAACCTGTTCACGCTGGCGGCCTTGTTCGGGGGCTTCTATGCCGTGGTGATGGCCATGAACGGCCACTTTGACAACGCAGCCATCGGCGTGTTCTGTGCCATGGTGCTGGACAGCCTGGACGGCCGGGTGGCGCGCATGACCAACACGCAAAGCGCCTTCGGCGAGCAGATGGACAGCCTGTCGGACATGGTCAGCTTTGGCGCGGCGCCTGCGCTCATCGTCTACGAGTGGGCCCTCAAGGGCATGGGCAAGGCCGGTTGGGCTGCTGCCTTTGTGTACTGCGCCTGCGCCGCACTGCGCCTGGCCCGTTTCAACACCAACATTGGCGTGGTCGACAAACGCTTCTTTCAGGGCCTGCCCAGTCCGGCGGCCGCGGCCATGGTGATCGGATTCATCTGGATCATGGATGACGCCGGCTTCAAGGAAGGCATCCGCGACATCCCCTGGCTGGTGTGGTCAACCTGGTCGATCACCTTGTTTGCGGGCCTGACGATGGTGACCAATGTGCCGTTCTACAGTTTCAAGGATTTTGGCCTGAAGCAGTCGGTGCCCTTTGTGACCCTGGTGGCCATCGCACTGGGCATGGCCCTGATTGGCCAGCACGTGCCGGGCATGTTGTTCGGGCTGTTCATGCTGTATGGCCTCTCAGGTTATGGCATGTACATCTACCGCCGCGCCAAGGGCAAGCCGGTGAGCGTCATCTCCACCTCGACCGACGAGCCGGACGAACGCGGTTTGCATGGCTGAAGCCAGCTGTGCTACATTGAAGCCATCATGTACAGCCGGTCAACGAACCTTCTACTAGCAGCGACGCCTCTGGCGCGCTGATCGTCTGCACCTGTACATTTTTCATCTACGGATCGACGGCCCGCCAGCAACTTGCAGCGGGCCTTTTTGTTTTCTGAAACTCCCACTCGCCGCTGCAGGGCCATTTTCTTGCAACCCCTGAGTCAGGAGCTTTCATGTCCATGCTTGCCCAACCCGCCACGAAGTACCGAGCCTTTGCCCCGGTGCGTCTGCCTGATCGTCGCTGGCCCGATGCGGTGCTGTCGACCCCACCCCAGTGGTGCAGCGTTGATCTGCGCGACGGCAACCAGGCCCTGATCGAGCCCATGGATCCGGCGCGCAAGTTGCGCATGTTCAAGACCTTGCTGCGCATCGGCTTCAAGCAGATCGAGGTGGGCTTTCCGTCGGCCTCGCAGGCTGATTTCGATTTCGTGCGGATGTTGATTGAAGAGCAGCTGATTCCGGACGACGTGACCATCCAGGTGCTCACGCAGGCACGCGATCAACTGATCGAGCGCACCTTTGAAGCCTTGAAGGGTGCACCACGTGTCATCGTGCACCTGTACAACGCCACAGCGCCGGTGATGCGCAACGTGGTGCTCGGTCTGGACGAGGACGGCATCGTTGACCTGGCCACGCGCCATGCGGGCCTGATTCGCGACCTGGCGCAGCAACAGCCCGGCACGACCTGGACCTTCGAGTATTCGCCCGAGATGTTCTCGGGCACCGAATTGGCGTTCTCAAAGCGGGTGGTGGATGCGGTGACCGAGGTGTGGGCACCGACAGCCGAGGCCCCGTGCATCATCAATCTGCCTTCGACGGTGGAACACAGCACGCCCAATGTGTTCGCCGACATGGTTGAGTGGATGCATCGCCACCTGGCGCGGCGTGAGGCCATCGTGCTGTCGATCCACCCGCACAACGACCGCGGCACCGGCGTGGCGGCGGGCGAACTGGCGCTGATGGCCGGTGCCGACCGCATGGAGGGCTGCCTGTTCGGCAACGGCGAGCGCACGGGCAATGTCGACCTGGTCAATCTGGCCTTGAACCTGTACACCCAAGGCGTGCATCCAGGGCTCGACTTCAGCGACATCGACGACATCCGGCGCACGGTTGAGCAGTGCAACCAGTTGCCGGTGCATCCGCGCCACCCTTATGTGGGCGATCTGGTCTACACCTCGTTTTCGGGCTCACACCAGGACGCGATCAAGAAGGCCTTTGCAGCGCGCCAGCCGGGCGACATTTGGGACATGCCCTACCTGCCCATTGATCCGCAAGACCTGGGGCGCAACTATGACGCGGTGATCCGTGTGAACAGCCAGTCAGGCAAGGGCGGCATTGCCTACCTGCTGGCCACGCATCGGGGCATTGAACTGCCCCGCCGGCTGCAGATCGAGTTTTCTGCCACGGTTCAGGCGGTGATGGATGTGCAAGGTGCCGAGATGACGGCGTCCGACATCTGGGCACTGTTTGAGGCGAACTACAGCCTGGCACCCGATGCCATCCAGCTGGACCATGTTCACAGTGCCGAGCAGGCCGACGGCCAGACCCAGGTGAGCGTGCACCTGGCCACACCGGATATCGACCTTCAATTCACAGGCTTGGGCAATGGCCCGGTTGATGCCTTTGTCCAGGGGCTCAGTCACATCAGTGGTGTACCCATCGAGGTGCTTGACTTCCAGGAGCACGCGCTGAGTTCCGGGGCGCAGGCTCAAGCCGTGGCCTACCTGGAATTGAGGATCGCCGATACTCATACTCTTTTCGGGGTTGGCATTGACGCCAACATCGTGACGGCCTCGATGAAGGCCGTCGTCGGCGGTTTGCTGCGCACGGGCGTGAGCCTGGAGCGGCGGCCGGCCGCCACGGCTGCGCTTTCGATCTGATCTGGCCCAGGAGACCACAACATGGCTGACCAACTCATCATCTTTGACACCACCTTGCGCGATGGCGAGCAGTCGCCCGGCGCCTCGATGACCCGTGACGAGAAGCTGCGCATTGCCCGTCAACTCGAACGCCTGAAGGTTGACGTCATCGAAGCCGGCTTCGCAGCATCCAGCAACGGTGATTTTGAAGCCGTCAAGGCCATCGCCAGCCACATCAAGGATTCGACGGTGTGCTCGCTGGCCCGCGCCAATGACCGCGACATCGCCCGCGCCGCAGAGGCCCTGGTGGCCGCGCCCCGCTCGCGCATCCACACCTTCATCGCCACCAGTGCGCTGCACATGGAAAAGAAGCTGCGCATGACGCCTGATCAGGTGTTTGAGCAGGCCAAGCAGGCGGTGCGCTTTGCCCGTAACCTGTGCGGCGACATCGAGTTCAGCCCCGAAGACGGTTACCGCTCGGACATGGATTTCCTGTGTCGTGTGCTCGAGGCGGTCATCAACGAAGGGGCCACGACCCTGAACATCCCGGATACCGTGGGTTATGCCGTGCCCGAGCTGTACGGTGAATTCATCCGCACGCTGCGTGAGCGCATCCCCAATTCCGACAAGGCCATCTGGAGCGTGCATTGCCACAATGACCTGGGCATGGCGGTGGCCAACTCGCTGGCCGGCGTCAAGATTGGTGGTGCACGCCAGATTGAATGCACCATCAACGGCCTGGGTGAGCGGGCGGGCAATTGCTCGCTCGAAGAAGTGGTGATGGCGGTGAAGACGCGCCGCGATTACTTCGGCCTCAGCCTGGGCATCGATGCCACCCAGATCGTGCCGGCCTCGCGCATGGTCAGCCAGACCACGGGTTTTGTGGTGCAGCCCAACAAGGCCGTGGTGGGCGCCAACGCCTTTGCGCATGCCTCGGGCATCCACCAGGACGGCGTGCTCAAGGCGCGGGACACCTACGAAATCATGCGCGCCGAAGACGTGGGCTGGAGCGCCAACAAGATCGTGCTGGGCAAGCTCTCGGGTCGCAATGCCTTCAAGCAGCGCCTGCAGGAGCTGGGCATCGAGATGCAGAGCGAGGCCGATGTCAACACGGCGTTCGCCCGCTTCAAGGATCTGGCCGACCGCAAGGCCGAGATCTTCGACGAGGACATCATCGCCTTGGCCAGCGACGAGAGCGTCACCCGCGAGCAGGAGCACTATCGTCTGGTGTCGCTGAGTCAGCGCTCCGAGACCGGTGAGCGGCCTCAGGCGTCGGTGGTGTTTGCGGTGGGTTCGACCGAGCACGCTGCTTCCAGCGACGGCAATGGCCCGGTCGATGCCAGCCTGAAGGCGATCGAGTCCCAGGTGCAAAGCGGGGCCGAACTCGTGCTCTATTCGGTCAATGCCATCACCAGCGGCAGCACAGAATCCCAGGGAGAGGTCACGGTGCGCCTGCAGTTGGGCGGTCGCGTGGTCAATGGCGTGGGGGCTGATCCCGATATCGTGGTGGCATCTGCCAAGGCGTATCTGGCGGCGCTCAACAAATTGCATTCCAACCTGGAACGAGTGGCTGCACAGGGTTAATCAGGGCACTTCAAGAAACTCACGCAAGTTTTTGATCTTGCGTGAGTTTTTCCCCTGGCCTAAACTCGGGTATTGCTTGCTCCTGTACTTTTTTGGATCGTCATGAAGCCTTTGCTTTCGTCCGTGCTGATCAGCTGTGTTCTCGCATTGGCCTGTGTCAGTGGTGCCCAGGCCAGCACAGGTGAGCCGGCCAGCGCTGCCCGCAAGGTTGTCACCAAGTCCAAGGGCGTTCGCAAGGTGCATCGCAGTGTGCGCGACGACGAGGCTTCGGCCCGTCCTAGCTTCGGCAAGATTCAGGGGCTGCATGGCCATGCTGATGCGCTGGCCCTGAAGTCCAGCGTGGCCTTGGTGGTGGATCAGGAAACCAACGAGGTGCTGTTTTCCAAGAACCCGTCTGCGGTGCTGCCCATTGCCTCGATCACCAAGCTGATGACTGGTCTGGTGGTGTCCGAAGCGCAGTTGCCCCTGGATGAGGTGCTGACGATCACCCAGGACGACATCGACACCGAAAAAGGCAGCCGCTCGCGCTTGGCCGTTGGCACGCAGCTGACCCGTGGCGAGATGATGCATCTGGCGCTGATGTCCTCCGAGAACCGTGCGGCCAATGCGCTGGGCCGTCATTACCCTGGTGGCCTGGAAGCCTTTGTGGGCGCCATGAACCGCAAGGCCCAGGCACTGGGCATGCACGACACCCGCTATGTCGAGCCCACGGGCTTGTCCAGCAAGAACCAGTCAAGCGCCCAGGATCTGGCGGTGCTGGTGAAAGAAGCCTATCGCGTGCCGCTGCTGCGTGAGCTGTCCACGTCGCAAGAGGCGCAAGTGATGGTTGGTCGCCGCGCGGTGCAGTTTCACACCACCAATGGTCTGGTGCGCAACCCGCAATGGGACATCGGCATCCAGAAAACCGGCTACATCTCCGAGGCCGGTCGATGCCTGGTGATGCAGGCGCACATGGCTGGGCGCAAGCTCATCATGGTGCTGCTGGATTCGGCCGGCAAGTACTCGCGCATCGGCGATGCCGAGCGCATCCGCAAGTGGGTGGGCCAACAATCTGCCACGCTGGCGGCGCCTCGTCAGGCCTCCTGAGACCGCTGGCGCCACGCTGGCCGGGCCGGCGTGGCCCTGGCCTTGCAGTCAGGCAGGCCGGTGGCCCAGGGCCTCTGAAATCTGGTGCGCGGTGGTCTTGACCCGGTCAGCCCACGATTCTTCCAGCCGATCGGCTGGCGCCGAGATCGACAAGCCTGCCACGAGCTTGCCCTGGTCATCAAAGATGCCGGCCGCCAGGCAGCGCACACCCAGTTCCAACTCTTCGTCGTCACGTGCCAGGGCCGATTGGCGCACCTGAGCCAGTTCACGCTCAAGCCCAGCCAGATCCGTGATGCTGTTGCGGGTGTGGCCGGCCAGGCCAGTGCGGGCGGCGTAGGCGCGCACGCGCTGAGGGTCTTCGTGGGCCAGAAACAGCTTGCCCACGGATGTCAGGTGCAGTGGCGCGCGGCCGCCCACGGCGCGCACCACCTGCATGCCCGAGCGTTCGCTGTAGGTGCGCTCGATGTAGACGATCTCGTCACCCTGGCGCACCGACAGATTGACCGGCTGGTGCGTGAGCTTGTGCAACTCGCGCATCGGGCCGATGGCTGCGTCGCGCACATCCAGCCGCGCCTTCACCAGATTGCCCAATTCAAGCAGGCGCATGCCCAAGCGGTAGCTGCCAGCCTCTGGCCGATCGACGTAGCGGCCGATGGCCAGGTCGTTCAGGATGCGGTGGGCGGTGGACGGGTGCAGGCCGGTGCGCTCACTCAAGACCTTCAGTGAGACCGGATCCTGGTGATCAGCCAAGGCATCGAGCAACGAGAACATGCGCTCGATCACCTGGATGGCGGGCGTTTGTCCTTCTTTCGGCGTGGTCATGTGCGGTTCCAGAGCAGACGGCTATTTTGCATGGCGAAACAGCAATTGGCATCATGGTATGGAATTTTGTCGGCACATGCCAAGCTGTTGTGCCGCACTCAGGCCGGCGCGCACCGCGCCTTCCAGTGTGGCCGGGTAGGGCCCGTCGACGTAATCGCCGGCGGCCCACAACTGCGGCGCCATGCATGGGGCCGGGCGAACAAGACCTGCGGTGCAGGCAAAGGTGGCACGCCGCTCGGCGGCAACATGCCACACGGCATCGGCCTGCCTGAAATGGCCTGCAAAGGCGCGCTGGGCCTGTGACAGCAACAGGTCGGTGCAGGTGGCCAGGTTGTCGCGCAGGGCCTCGGCCGCGCTGCTGGCAACCAGCGCAAACACGCCTTGATGTGCAGGCAGGCCAGACAAGGCGTGCAAGTCGAAGATGAATTGCGCGGGAGACTGGGCATCGCTGGCAAGCCGATGCATGGGCTCGTGCAGGCGCAGCGAGTCATCCTTGAGGTAGGCGGTGACGATGGGTTCGTAGCGCATGGCACGGGCCTGGCCCGCCCAGGCAGGTGCCAGGGGCTGCGCCAGGCGGGCAGCTTCGGTGGCTGAACAAGCCAGCACCACGGCATCAAAAGCTGCGCCGTCCACCAACCAGCCACCCGAAGCTGGCTCTGCAGGGCCTGCACGCGCCGTCCGGTTTGGATGTTTGCGCCGCGTGCCTTCAACCAGGCGGCCGCTGCGTCTGGCAGCAGGGATGACAGCCCGACCTTGGGCAGCAACAGGTCTGCGCTGCCGGGGCCTGCCAGCAAGGCATCGTGCAGCACACGCAGGAAGTTGGCGCCACTGGCCGTGTCCAGCGGTGTGTTCAGCGCCGCCGTGCACAGGGGATCCAAGAGATCGTGGACGACAGCCGGTGGCAGGCCCTTGCACAACTGGGCAACGGTGATGTCCGCGGGGCAGCGAAACCCACCCAACAGCCAACGGCCGGCGGTGATCAACAGGGCAAGGCGTTGAAGCGGGGACCATTGCTTGACATCCCACACGGCCCTGGCAAAGCTGATGGCAGGGTGCCCGGCAGGCAGTTTCAGGCCCGAGCCGTCTGGCAAGGTGAGTGACAGCGGGCGCCGCAGCAAGATCGCAGTTGGATCGATGCCCACGGTCCGCATCAGATCGAGGGTTGCCGTGTAGGCGCCAATCAGGATGTGCTGGCCGTTGTCGACCCAGCTGCCATCGTGCGGCACGGTGCGCGCGCGGCCGCCCAGATGATGGGCCATCTCGAACACCTGCACCGTGTGGCCCAGCTGCACGGCCTGGACGGCAGCCGCCAGCCCCGCCCATCCTCCCCCCACGACCGCCACGCGCAGGGGCGTGCGCAGGGCCCCCGCGCTCATCGCCCGCGCCAGTGGGTGAGCAAGGCGATCCACAGCTTGCGGATGGGCGTCAGCGAAGTGCGCTGGTGCAGCACCTGGAATTGATCGGCCTGGATCTCCTGCAGCAGGCTGCGGTAGATGTTGGCCATCATGATGCCCGGGCGCTGGGCCTTGCGATCGGCGTCGGGCAGCAGGGCGAACGCGCGGTCATAGGTGGCCTGGGCACGCCCGGCCTGGAAGGTCATCAGGGCCGTGAATCGCTCGCTGTAGCCCCAGGGTGACTCACGCTTGAGGATCTCGTGCGCTTTCACGTCAAAGCGCTGCAATTCGTCAATGGGCAGGTAGATGCGGCCTCGTCGGGCATCGTCACCGACGTCGCGGATGATGTTGGTCAGTTGCAGGGCCAGGCCCAGTTGATGCGCGTAGGCGATGGTCTGCGGATCGGTGAAGCCGAAGATGCGTGCCGACACTTCACCCACGATGCCGGCCACCAGGTGGCAATAGCGCTGCAGGCCGGCAAAGTCGAGGTAACGCGACTGCTCCAGGTCCATCTGGCAGCCTTCGATCACCGCTTGCAGGTGGCGCTCTTCAATGCCAAACGGCGCGACCAGCGGCATCAGGGCCTGCATCACCGGGTGCGTGGGGCTGCCTGCAAAGGCGCGCTTGACCTCGGTTTGCCACCAGGCCAGTTTGGCAGCGGCCACGCTGGGGTCGCGGATCTCGTCGACCACGTCATCGATGTCTCGGCAAAAGGCGTAGAAGGCTGTGATGGCCGCACGGCGCTCAGGCGGCAAAAAGAGAAAGACGTAATAGAAGGACGAGCCACTGGCTGCCGCCCGCTGCTGCACGTATTCGGCGGGCGTCACGCTTGCGCTCCAAGGGGCAGGCGGCGGCCATAGTGGGCCATGCCCGGTGCCGGTTGCGTTGCAGACATGCGCAATGCGCGCCACAACAGCAGGGGGGCGTCGCCAGCGCCCAACCGGGGGCGGGCCGAAAGTGTCCTGAAATCCATGGCCTGGATTCTCTCAAGGATACGCAGCCCGCCTTGCACCACCAGCCGAAGTTCCCAGCCAAAGCGCCCGGGTACGCGCAGGGCCAGTGGCGCCCCAGCGCACATCAGCTCGAACGCCCATTGGCACAGTTGCTGGACCATGGCCTGGGTGCAGGGGGTGTCTTCGCAGCGGGGCAGGCCCTGGTCCAGATCGATGCCGTGTGCCCGTGCGTCCTCCCGGGTGAAGTAACAGCGCTGCCGGGCCAGATCGACGCTGGGGTCTTGCCAGAAGTTGATCAGTTGCAGGGCGCTGCAGATGTCGTCGGATTGGGCCAGCGATATCGCATCGTTCACGCCGGCCAGGTGGAGCATCAGCCGGCCAACTGGATTGGCTGATTTGCTGCAGTAAGCCAGCAAGCCCACGCGGTCAGCGTAGATCGGGTTGGCGGTGTCCTGGCAAAAGGCGTCCAGCAGATCATGCAACAGACCGGTAGGCAGATCGTGCCTGCGGATGGCGGGCCCCAGCTGCGCGAAGACGGCTTGCCAGGGCGCTTGTGGCGCCAGGCCCTGCTCGCAGCGCTGCAGGGCCTGGCGGTAGTCGGTCAGGCGGGCCAGGCGCAGGGCAGGGGGGTCATGGCCCTCGTCGGCCAGGTCGTCGGCTGTTCGGGCAAAGGCATAGATGGCGCGCACGGCGTCGCGCAGGTGGCTGGGGCACAGCCAACTGGCGACCGGGAAGTTTTCGTAATGGTCGACGCTCACGCGCCGATTGTCGCGGTGTCTGGTGCCGCTGGGCCTGGGTCGTGCCGGCGCCGGCAGTGGCCCTTTGTGTTGACAGGCTTTGGCGCTAGCTTCTACATTAATGACTGACCGGTCATTAATTACCGTCCCGATCTTGCCACCCAGCCAGGTAGAAACACCATGCGACACCTCCTGCTAGCCACCCTGTCTGCCGCCCTGCTGATGGCCTGTTCCAAGCCCGCACCCCAGCAGGAGCCCGTTCGGGCCGTGCGCACGGTGCGCGTGGAAGCGGGTGCGACCAGCGCCGGGCACGACTACGCGGCCGAGATCCGTGCGCGCACCGAAAGCCGCCTGGGTTTTCGGGTGGGCGGCAAGATGGTGGCCAGAAGTGTGAACGTGGGCGATACCGTCCGCGCGGGTCAGGTGCTGGCCCAGTTGGACCCGACCGACTTGAAACTGGGCCAGGACGCCGCCCGCGCCGCGGTGCAGGCGGCGCAAACCCAGCTGGATCTGGCCGAGGCTGACTTCAAGCGCTACAAGGAACTGCGTGACCAGGGCTTCATCAGCAGCGCCGAATTGGAGCGCCGCGACGCCACCGTGAAGGCGGCGAGGGCGCAGTGGGATCAGGCCCGGGCACAAGCGTCGGTGCAGACCAACCAGGCGGGCTACGCCGCGCTGGTGGCCGATGCCCCAGGTGTGGTGGTGGCGGTGGATGCCGAGCCCGGTGCCGTGTTGGCGGCCGGTGCGCCGGTCGTGCGCGTGGCGCAGGATGGCCCCCGTGACGCGGTGTTCAGCGTGCCTGAAGACCGTGTGACGGCCATTCGGGCGCTGCAAGGCAGGAAGGGTGCGCTGTTGCTGACCATGTGGGGCAGCACAGAGCCACCCTTGGCGGCCACTGTTCGCGAAGTCGCGGCCGCGGCCGATCCCCTGACACGCACTTTCCTTGTCAAGGCCGATGTGGCGGGCAGCGGCTTGCGCCTGGGCTCCACGGGCTCGGTGTCGCTGGCGGCCTTGCCCCGCAACAACGGCATTCGCCTGCCGCTGCCGGCCCTGTTTGAGCAAGGGGGTCAGTCGGTGGTGTGGCTGCTCGATCCGGCCTCGATGACAGTGCGTGCGCAGCAGGTCGTGGTGGCGGGCTCTGATGGCAACGATGTGGTCATTGCGGCTGGCCTGAGCCCTGGCCAGATCGTGGTGTCTGCGGGTGTGCACGCTCTGGTGCCCGGCCAGAAGGTGAGCCTGTATGCCGAACCCGGCAACAAGGCCGCAGGCAGTTCAGCCGCCATCGCATCGCCGGCCACTGCGGCGGCCAGCGCGGCCGCTTCACGTTGATCGGCCAACGGAGTCACCATGAGCCAAGAGCAATTGCCGACTGCCAGCCGCTTCAATGTGTCGCGCTGGGCGCTGGAGCACCCGGCGCTCACCCGTTACCTGATGATCGTGCTGATGGCCCTGGGCGTGGCGGCCTATTTTCAGCTTGGCCAGGATGAAGACCCGCCGTTCACCTTTCGGGTGATGGTGGTGCAAGCCTTCTGGCCCGGTGCCAATGCCCAGCAGATGGCCGAGCAGGTGACCGACAAGATCGAGCGCACCTTGCAGGAGGCGCCGTATTCGGATGTGGTGCGCAGCTACACCAAGCCGGGCGAATCCCTGACCCTGCTGCAACTGAAGGACAGCACGCCGCCCAAGGAAGTGGCTGGTGCCTGGTACCAGGTTCGAAAGCGCGTCAACGACATGCGCAACACCTTGCCGCAGGGCGTGGTGGGGCCCGTCTTCAATGATGATTTCGGCGATGTCTACGGTTCGATCTTTGCCCTGTCGGCCGATGGCTTCAGCGACGAAGAACTGCGCGTCTTTGCCGAGCAGGTTCGCTCTCGCTTGCTGCGGGTCACCGATGTGGCCAAGGTGGAGGTGTTCGGCGCACAGCCCGAAAAGATCTTCGTCGAGGTGTCCCACAAGCGCCTGGCGCAGCTGGGCCTGGACATGAACCAGGTGCTTGCCCAGCTGGCAGCGCAAAACGCTGTCGAGGGGGCGGGCCTGGTGGATGCCGGCACGCAGAATCTGCAGGTTCGTGTGGGGGGCGCTTTCAAGACGGTTGAAGACCTGCAGCGCCTCCCCATCCGAGCGGTGAACCCGTCAACCGGGCAGGCCAGCACCCTGGCGCTGCGCGACATCGCCACCATCCGCCGCGGCTACATCGACCCACCGGCCGTCAAGGTGCGCCACCAGGGCCATGCCGTGATCGCACTGGGCGTGTCCATGGCCAAGGGCGGCGATGTGATCGAGTTGGGCGGCAACCTGCGCAAGGAAGTTGATCGCATCAAGGCTGATCTGCCTGTGGGGGTGGCCCTGGAGCAGGTGCAGGACCAGCCGGCCGCCGTGTCCAAGTCGGTGGGTGAGTTCGTTCGGGTGCTGATCGAAGCGGTGGTGGTGGTGCTGGGGGTCAGCTTCATCAGCCTGGGCTTGCACATGCGTCCGTTCCGCGTCGACATCTGGCCGGGCCTGGTGGTGGGCATCACGATCCCGCTGGTGCTGGCCATCACCTTTGTGGCCATGTATTACTGGGGTGTCGGGCTGCACAAGATCTCGTTGGGCTCACTGATCATCGCGCTGGGCCTGCTGGTGGACGACGCCATCATTGCCGTCGAGATGATGGTGCGCAAGATGGAAGAGGGCTTTGACCGCAAGACCGCCGCCACCTTTGCATACGAAGTGACGTCGATGCCCATGCTGACGGGCACGCTGATCACGGCAGCGGGCTTCTTGCCGATTGGCCTGGCCAAGTCGGTGACAGGCGAATACACCTTTGCCATCTTTGCCGTGACCTCGGCTTCGCTGGTGATCTCGTGGGTGGTGTCGGTGTACTTTGTGCCTTATCTGGGCGCCTGGCTGCTGCACACCCGGCCCAAGGTGGAAGGCCATGCCCATGAACTGTTCGACACGCCGTTCTACAGCCGGTTCCGCGAGTTGGTGCAGGCCTGCATCCGGCATCGCTGGATCACCCTGGCGGTGACACTGGCCATCTTTGTGGCAGGCGTCGTGGGCCTGGGCAAGGTGCAGCAGCAGTTCTTCCCGGATTCGAGCCGGCCAGAGATCCTGGTTGACCTGTGGCTGCCCGAGGGCTCGACGGTGCGCGAGAGCGAGGCCGTGGCCAAGCGCTTCGAGGCGCGGATGATGAAGCTGCCCAGCATGTCGTCGGTGACCACCTGGGTGGGCAGTGGCGTGCCGCGCTTTTACCTGCCGCTGGATCAGGTGTTTCCGCAATCGAACGTCAGCCAGGTCATCCTGGTGCCCAAGGACCTCGCCACCCGCGAAGAGATCCGGCGCCAATTGCCTTCCCTGATGGCCGCCGAGTTTTCAGAGGTGCGTGGCCGCGTCAAGCTGCTGCCCAATGGCCCGCCGGTGGCCTATCCGGTGCAGTTCCGCGTGATGGGCCCCGAGCTGGCACAGGTGCGCAAGATCGCCGATCAGGTCAAGACCGTGCTGCGTGAGCACCCCAGCATGCGTGGCGTCAATGACAACTGGAATGAACAGGTCAAGGTCGTTCAATTGAACATCGACCAGGACAAGGCACGGGCCTTGGGCGTGTCCAGCCAGTCGATTGCGCAAAATTCGCGGGCCGGGCTCAGCGGCCAGACCGTGGGCCAGTACCGCGAGGGTGACAAGCTGGTCGACATCGTGCTGCGCCAACCCGCGCAAGAACGCCAGGTCATCGCCGACCTGGGCAATGCCTACGTGCCCACGAATACCGGCAAGGCCATCCCCTTGACCCAGATTGCGCAGTTCAGCTACGGGTGGGAGCCCGGTGTGCTGTGGCGCGAGGGCCGCAAATACGCGGTCACGGTGCAGGGCGATGTGATCGATGGCGTGCAGGGGCCCACCGTGACGGCCGCCGTCTGGCAGCAAATGGCTGCGCTGCGGGCTCAGTTGCCGCCCCAATACGAGGTGCGCATTGCCGGCGCCCAGGAAGAAAGCAGCAAGGGCCAGGGTGCCATCGTGGCCGGTGTGCCCGTGATGCTGTTCATCATCTTCACCTTGCTGATGCTGCAATTGCAAAGCTTCTCGCGGGCCATGCTGGTGTTCCTGACCGGCCCGCTGGGCATTGCGGGCGTGGCCGGCGCCTTGCTGTTGCTGGACCGCCCGTTTGGCTTTGTGGCATTGCTGGGTGTGATCGCCCTGATGGGCATGATCATGCGCAATTCGGTCATCCTGATCGACCAGATCGAGCAGGGCCGTGCGGCCGGCCTGCACGCCTGGAACGCCATCCTGGCGGCGGTGGTGCAGCGGTTCAGGCCCATCGTGCTGACCGCCGCGGCAGCGGTGCTGGCCATGATTCCGCTCACGCGAAGCGTGTTCTGGGGCCCGATGGCGGTGGCCATCATGGGCGGCCTGATCGTGGCCACAGCCCTGACCCTGCTGGCCTTGCCGGCCATGTATGCGGCCTGGTTCCGTGTCGGGCCACCCCCTGATTCGGAAACTTCTGCCACTGCCAGCTAGAATATGCGGTTTACCGGATCGCCCGGAAAGTGCGCCAACCTGCGCTTTCCGGTTTTTTGAGCCGGTTGAGGTTCCAAATCTGATGCTCTTGCAACCCCAAGACCTCAGGCAAGAGACAACCCGCGCGGGTGGCGAAATCGGTAGACGCACCAGGTTTAGGTCCTGACGCCTTCACGGGCGTGCCGGTTCGAGTCCGGCTCCGCGCACCAGATCCAATAATTTTGTGAGTCCCATCATGGCTGTGACTGTTGAAACCCTCGAAAAGCTCGAACGCCGCATCACCCTGTCGATCCCGGCGACCGACCTGAACGCCGAAATCGAAACCCGGCTCAAGAAGCTGTCGCGCACGGTCAAGGCCGATGGCTTCCGTCCCGGCAAGGTGCCGATGTCGGTGGTCGCCCAGCGCTACGGCTACTCGGTGCAGTACGAAGTGATGAACGACAAGCTGGGCAAGGCCTTTGCCGATGCCGCCAACGAAGCACAGCTGCGCGTGGCCGGCACGCCCAAGATCACCCAGAAGGACGAATCCCCCGAAGGTCAGCTGGCCTTTGACGCGGTCTTCGAGGTGTACCCCGAAGTCAAGCTGGGTGACCTGTCGGCCGTTGAAGTCGACCGCATCAGCAGCGACGTGACCGAAGCGGCCATCGACCGCACCGTCGAGATCCTGCGCAAGCAACGCCGCACATTCGCCCAGCGCCCGGCTGCTGACGGCGCCGAAGAAGGTGATCGCGTGACCATCGACTTCGAAGGCAAGATCGACGGCGAGCCTTTCAGTGGCGGCAAGGCCGAAGCCTTCCAGTTCCTGATCGGCGAAGGCCAGATGCTCGAGCAGTTCGACAAGGCTGTGCGCGGCATGAAGGTGGGCGAGAGCAAGACCTTCCCGCTGCAGTTCCCGGCCGATTACCACGGTCAGGATGTGGCCGGCAAGGAAGCCGATTTCCTCGTCACCATGAAGAAGATCGAAGCCCAGAACCTGCCGGCTCTGGATGACGCCTTCATCAAGTCGCTGGGCATTGCCGACGGCACCGTCGACGGCCTGCGCGCCGACGTCAAGAAGAACCTGGAGCGCGAAGTGAAGTTCCGCGTGCTGGCCCGCAACAAGGCCGCCGCGATGGACGCCCTGGTGAAGGTGGCTGAGCTGGACGTGCCCAAGGCCCTGGTGGATGGCGAACTCGAGCGTCTGGTGGCCAGCGCCCGAGAAGACCTGAAGCAGCGTGGCGTCAAGGATGCCGACAAGGCCCCGATCCCCAATGAGATCTTCCAGCCGCAGGCCGAGCGCCGTGTGCGCCTGGGCCTGGTGGTGGCCGAACTGGTGCGCGCCAACAACCTGCAAGCCAAGCCCGAGCAGTTGCAGGCCCACATCGAAGAGCTCTCGCAAAGCTACGAAAAGCCCGCCGAAGTGATGCGCTGGTACCTGTCGGACCGTCAGCGCATGGCCGAAGTCGAGGCCGTGGTGATCGAGAACAACGTCACGCAGCACGTGCTCAGCCAGGTCAAGATCAACGAAAAGGCCCTGCCTTTTGACGAGTTGATGACGGCCTGATTTCAGCCTGATCCATCTGCCTGGCGCTGCCCCTGAAGCGGTCGCCGGGCCAGCGGGGCGCATGACTGACCGGTCGGCGCCCCGTTTTTCATCGTCTGCATGGGTACTGGCTGGGGGCCATAATCAGCGCAGACCACTCTTTTCTTCCTGAGGACTTTCATGAGCGCAATGGAGACGCAAGCCCTGGGCATGGTGCCCATCGTCATCGAGCAATCTGGCCGCGGTGAACGTGCGTATGACATCTACAGCCGCCTGCTGCGCGAGCGCATCGTCTTTCTGGTGGGCCCGGTCAACGACGCCACGGCCAATCTGGTGGTGGCGCAGATGCTGTTTCTCGAGAGCGAGAACCCGGACAAGGACATCTTCCTGTACATCAACTCGCCCGGGGGCAGTGTGAGTGCCGGCCTGTCGATCTTCGACACCATGAACTTCATCAAGCCCGACGTGTCGACGCTGTGCATGGGCATGGCGGCCAGCATGGGCTCGTTCCTGCTGATGGCCGGTGCCAAGGGCAAGCGCATCGCGCTGCCCAACTCCAAGATCATGATTCACCAGCCCTCGGGCGGTGCGCAGGGTCAGGCCACCGACATCGAGATTCACGCCCGCGAGATCCTGAAGACCCGCGAGCAACTCAATCGCATCTATGCCGAAAACACGGGTCAGACGCTTGAGAAAATCACGGCCGACATGGAACGCGATTACTACATGTCGCCCGAGGAGGCCAAGGCCTACGGCCTGATCGACCAGGTGATTGCAAAACGGGGTTGATCAGCCCGGCGGAGCGGCTGTGGTGCGAACGCCAAATGCCGCTCTGTGTTTGATCTATCATTGATTTTCAATTTCATTCGCCCTCCACAGCACAGCGACAAACATGGCCGACAAGAAGGGCGCCTCAGGCGAAAAAGTTCTGTACTGCAGCTTCTGCGGCAAGAGCCAGCATGAGGTCAAGAAACTCATCGCTGGACCGTCCGTGTTCATCTGCGACGAGTGCATCGAGCTTTGCAACGACATCATCCGCGACGAAGCACCGGCAGACGCTGCCGGCGGCAAGGCACCCAAGTCTGACCTGCCCGCTCCGCTGGAGATCAAGACCACGCTCGATCAGTATGTGATTGGCCAGGATTCGGCCAAGCGCACGCTGTCGGTGGCGGTCTACAACCACTACAAGCGCCTGAAGCACATGGGCGCGGGTGCCAAGGAAGAAGTCGAGCTCACCAAGAGCAACATCCTGCTGATCGGTCCCACGGGTTCGGGCAAGACTCTGCTGGCGCAAACCCTGGCCAAGCTGCTGAACGTACCCTTCGTGATCGCCGACGCCACCACCCTGACCGAAGCCGGTTACGTGGGCGAAGACGTCGAGAACATCATCCAGAAGCTGCTGCAGAACTGCAATTACGACGTCGAGCGTGCCCAGCGCGGCATCGTCTACATCGACGAGATCGACAAGATCAGCCGAAAGGCCGACAACCCCAGCATCACCCGTGATGTCTCGGGTGAAGGCGTGCAGCAGGCGCTGCTCAAGCTGGTTGAAGGCACCATGGCCAGCGTGCCGCCCCAGGGTGGCCGCAAGCATCCCAACCAGGATTTCCTGCAGATCGACACGACCAACATCCTATTCATCTGCGGCGGCGCCTTCGATGGCCTCGAAAAGGTCATCCAGAACCGCACCGAAAAGTCGGGCATTGGCTTTGGTGCCTCGGTGCACAGCAAGACTGAAAAACGTGCGGCGGATCTGTTCCGCGAAGCCGAGCCCGAAGACCTGATCAAGTTCGGCCTGATTCCCGAACTGGTCGGTCGCCTGCCGGTGGTGGCCACGCTGGGTGAGCTGACCGAAGCGGCCATGATCCAGATCCTCACCGAGCCTCGCAATGCGCTGGTCAAACAGTACCAGAAGCTGTTTGGCATGGACGGTGTCGAGCTGGAGATCCGCCCATCCGCGCTGGCCGCCATCGCGCGCAAGGCGCTCAAGCGCAAGACTGGTGCGCGTGGCCTGCGCTCGATCATGGAAAACGCCTTGATCGACACGATGTTTGATCTGCCCACCATGGATGGTGTGGCCAAGGTCGTGGTGGACGAGCACATCGTCGAAGAAGGCGCCAAACCATTGCTGGTGTACCGAGAGCAGAAGGCCAGCGCCTGAGGCGTCTGGGCTAGATTGCCGAATCCGCTGTCTCACCAGGCTCAGCGCGCCGAACCAGACGCTGCTGCCCTTGCATTCGACCGCTCAGGCCCCATGTCGGCTTGAGAAAGAGAGGTTTCCATGTCTGGTCATCCAGTTCTTCCCGCAGAGCCCATCACGCTGCCCCTGCTGCCACTGCGTGATGTGGTAGTTTTTCCTCACATGGTCATCCCGCTGTTCGTGGGACGGCCCAAGTCCATCAAGGCCCTGGAGGCCGCGATGGAAGCCGGCCGGCAGATCATGCTGGTGGCCCAGAAGGCCGCAGGCAAGGACGAGCCCAAGCCCGAAGACATGTTCGAGGTGGGTTGCGTCTCCAGCATCCTGCAGATGCTCAAGCTGCCTGATGGCACCGTGAAGGTGCTGGTTGAAGGCGTGCAGCGCGCTGAAACGCGCCAGATCCACGACACCGCCGAGCACTTCACGGCCGATGTGGTGCCGGTGCAGCCCGCTGGTGAAACCTCGCCCGAGGTTGAAGCCCTGCGCCGCGCCGTCACGCAGCAGTTTGACCAGTACGTCAAGCTCAACAAGAAGATCCCGCCCGAGATCCTCACCTCGATCGCCGGCATCGATGACCCCGGTCGCCTGGCTGACACCATTGCCGCGCACCTGCCGCTCAAGCTGGAAGCCAAGCAGTCGGTGCTGGATCTGTTCGTGGTGGCCAAGCGCCTTGAAAAGCTGCTGGAGCTGCTTGAGCACGAAGTCGACATCCTGCAGGTGGAAAAGCGTATCCGTGGCCGCGTCAAGCGCCAGATGGAGAAGAGCCAGCGCGAGTACTACCTGAACGAGCAGGTCAAGGCCATCCAGAAGGAATTGGGCGACGGCGAAGAAGGTGCCGATCTGGAGGAACTCGAGAAGAAGATCGAGGCCGCCAAGATGTCCAAGGAGGCCCGCAAGAAGGCAGACAGCGAGCTCAAGAAGCTCAAGCTGATGTCGCCCATGTCGGCCGAAGCCACCGTGGTGCGCAACTTCATCGACACCCTGATCGGCCTGCCCTGGTCCAAGAAGAGCAAGGTCAAGCATGACCTGCCCCTGGCCGAGGACGTGCTGAACGAAGACCACTATGGCCTGGACAAGGTGAAGGAACGCATCCTCGAGTACCTCGCGGTGCAGCAGCGTGTCGACAAGGTCAAGGCACCCATCCTGTGTCTGGTGGGGCCCCCGGGCGTGGGCAAGACCTCGCTGGGTCAGAGCGTGGCGCGCGCCACCGGTCGCAAGTTTGTGCGCATGGCCCTGGGCGGCGTGCGTGACGAAGCCGAGATCCGCGGTCACCGTCGCACCTACATCGGCTCGATGCCGGGCAAGGTGCTGCAAAGCCTGACCAAGGTGGGTGTGCGCAACCCGCTGTTCCTGCTGGACGAGATCGACAAGCTGGGCATGGACTTCCGGGGCGACCCGTCGTCGGCCTTGCTGGAAGTGCTCGACCCGGAGCAGAACCACACCTTCAGCGACCACTACGTCGAGGTTGATTTCGACCTCTCGGATGTGATGTTCATCGCCACGTCCAACTCGATGAACATCCCGCCGGCGCTGCTGGACCGGATGGAAGTGATCCGACTGTCGGGCTACACCGAAGACGAGAAGGTCAGCATCGCCCAGCGTTACCTGCTGCCCAAGCAGGCCAAGAACAACGGCGTCAAGGACGAGGAGATGGAAGTCACCGAATCCGCGATCCGGGGCATCATCCGCTACTACACCCGCGAGGCCGGCGTGCGCTCGCTGGAGCGCGAGGTCTCCAAGATCTGCCGCAAGACCGTCAAGAGCATCCAGCTCAAGAAGGTCACCGGCAAGGTGGTGGTCACCGACGAGAACCTCAACGAATTCCTGGGCGTTCGCAAGTTTGACTACGGCCGCGCCGAGAAGAAGAACCAGGTGGGGCAGGTGGTGGGCTTGGCCTGGACCGAAGTGGGCGGCGATCTGCTGACCATCGAGGCCGCCGTGATGCCCGGCAAGGGCAACATCATCCGCACCGGCTCATTGGGCGATGTGATGAAGGAGTCGGTCGAGGCCGCGCGGTCGGTGATCCGCAGCCGCTCGCGTCGCCTGGGCATCAAGGACGAGATGTTCGAGAAGCGCGACATCCACATCCACGTGCCCGACGGTGCCACGCCCAAGGATGGCCCGAGCGCAGGTGCGGCGATGGCCACGGCTTTTGTGTCGGCCCTGACCAACATTCCGGTTCGCGCCGATGTGGCCATGACCGGCGAGATCACCTTGCGCGGCGAGATCACGGCCATTGGCGGCCTGAAGGAAAAGCTGCTGGCGGCCCATCGTGGCGGCATCAAGACGGTGCTGATCCCCGAGGAAAACGTCAAGGACCTTCAGGACATTCCCGAGAACGTCAAGAACCATCTGGAGATCGTGCCCGTGCGCTGGATCGAACGTGTGCTCGAGATCGCCCTCGAAGCCATGCCTGCGGCCCTGCCAGAGGACGAGCCGGTGACCACCAAGGTGGAGGCCGCCAAGCCTGAGGTGGGTGCCGGCGCCGGTGGCCCCGACACCTTGCCGCACTGAAAATTTGCCGAAGGGCTTGCCAAGAGTAAAAACTTCGGCATAGAATGCGGGCTCTGTTGATTGCTGACATGAATTTTCTGTGTCGATGGTCGGCAGGGTTTGCTGAAGTGAAAGCGCCAAAGGCAGTTGGCAGGCGCCGATGAATGACAGCAAGCGTGCTTTGCAAGAAGCGCACTGCGGGATTAGCTCAGTTGGTAGAGCGATACCTTGCCAAGGTATAGGTCGAGAGTTCGAGCCTCTTATCCCGCTCCAAATTTCTAACGGGAAGCCTAGGCTTCCCGTTTTTGTCAGAGCGCCGTCGTGCCAGCTTGGCAAGGCAATCTCTGCAAAGTTCTTGGCGCGATAGCAAATCGGTTATGCAACGGATTGCAAATCCGTCTAGCCCGGTTCGACTCCGGGTCGCGCCTCCAGTCTTCAGGTGTTCAGCACCGCTTCAAAGCCCGGCATGCCCGGGCTTTTTTGCGTCTGGTCACCCGCTGCAGCATCAGGCAGAACTGGTGGCGCAGGGTGTGGTGTCGAGGCGCAAACCCTGATGGGGCGACTTGCCAATTTCGGTTAGCGTGGGGGATGTTTGATGGGTTAGCGTAGGGCTGATCCGAACCGTTCAACCACGGAGCCTCACACCAATGAAGAAGCTTGTCCGTCTGGCCGCCGCCGCAGCGGTTTCAGTGGCCGCACTGGCCATGTCTGCGCCGGCCATTGCACAAAACAATGTGCTGCGCATCGTGCCGCACTCGAACCTGGCCATCCTGGATCCGATCTGGACCACCGCCTACATGAGCCGCAACCACGGCTACATGATCTACGACACCCTGTTTGCCACCGACGAAAACGCCAAGATCAAGCCGCAGATGGTCGAGAGCTGGACCGAAAGCGGTGACCACCGCCTGTGGACCTTCAAGCTGCGCAAGGGCCTGGAGTTCCATGACGGCAAGCCGGTGACCAGCGAAGACGTGGTGGCCAGCCTGCAGCGTTGGGGCAAGCGTGACGCCATGGGCTCGGCGCTGATGCAGTTTGTGCAGCGCATGGACACCCCCGCGCCCGACACGTTCCGCATCTTCCTGGGCGAAGCCTGCGGCTTTGTGCTGGAGGCGCTGGGCAAGCCCTCGTCCAACGTGCCTTTCATCATGCCCAAGCGCATCGCCGAAACCGATCCGTTCAAGCAGATCGAAGAGCACATTGGCTCGGGGCCTTACATCTTCAAGAAGGATGAGTTCAAGCCCGGCGACAAGGCGGTGTACATCAAGAACACCAAGTACGTGCCGCGCAACGAGCCGCCGTCAGGCAGTGCAGGTGGCAAGAAGGTGTTCGTCGACCGCGTTGAATGGAACCTGGCTTTGCGTGACGCGCAGGCCCAGGTCAATGCGCTGCAAAAGGGCGAGGTCGACATCATCGAGCAGCTGTCGTTCGACCACTACGAATCCGTGAAGGCCGATGCCACCCTGCAACTGCCCAAGGTGGGCAATGTGGGCTTGCAGTACATGGCCCGTTTCAACCACCTGGCCAAGCCTTTTGATAACGCCAAGGTGCGTCAGGCAGCCATTGCGGCCATGACGCAAGAGCCTTTCCTGAAGGCCCAGGTGGGTGTGAAAGACCTGTATCGGCCCTGCTACAGCATGTTCATGTGCGGCACGCCCTTTGGCAGCCTGGCTGGCAGCGAGTTGCAGTCCAAGAGCAACATGAAGAAGGCACAAGACCTGCTGAAGGCCAGCGGTTACGACGGCACGCCCATCGTCATCCTCAAGCCCACCGATCTGGCCAGCATTCAAAAGCTGCCCGATGTGGCCGCTCAGCTGCTGCGTCAGGCCGGCTTCAAGGTTGACCTGCAGGCCATGGATTGGCAGACGCTGGTGGGTCGCCGCGCCAAGAAGGATCAGCCGGCCCAGGGTGGCTGGCACATGTTCCTGACCGCCTGGCAGGCGCATGATGTGTGGAACCCCATCAGCAACCCGGCCATGGATTCACGCGGTGAAAAATCAACCTGGTTTGGTTGGGCCACTGATGACAAGCTGGTGGATCTGCGCAACCAGTTCATGCGTGCCACCGATGAGCCCGTGAAAAAGAAGCTGGCTGACCAGATCCACGCCCGCGCCTACGAGATCGGCACGCATGCACCGCTGGGCGAGTTTGACGCCCCGTTGGCTGCCCGCAAGGCCGTGACAGGCTTCTTCGTGAGCAACGGCAACCTGTACTGGAACCTGAAGAAGAACTGATGGTGGCCGCCGGGTGGCCCGCGGGCCGCCCGGTGATCTGTATCGGCTGGATGCCCAGGGCCCTCGATGTTTGCTTTCCTCTTCAAGCGCTTGCTGTCCACCATTCCGGTGCTGTTGATCGTGTCGGTGCTGATCTTCGGCATGCTGCGCCTGACGCCGGGTGACCCGGCGGCGGTGCTGGCCGGTGATGCCGCCAGCACCGAACAGATCGCGTCGATCCGCGAAAGCCTGGGTCTGAATCGCTCGATTCCGGCGCAGTTCGGCATCTGGTTTGGCCACCTGCTCACGGGTGACCTGGGCCAGTCGTTCTACTACAAGACTTCAGTGGCCAACCTCATTGGCCAGCGGCTGGAGCCCACGGTCTCGCTGGCCCTGATCACCATCACCCTGGCGGTGCTGGTGGCGGTGCCGCTGGGCGTGCTGGCAGCCTGGCGCTTTGGCAGTTGGCTGGATCGGGGCCTGATGGGCTTTTCGGTGCTGGGGTTCTCGGTACCCGTCTTCGTGATGGCCTACCTGCTGATCTGGCTGGTGTCCATGAAATTGGGTTGGCTGCCGGTACAGGGCTACAAGCGATTGAGTGAAGGGGTGGGGCCCTGGCTTTACCACCTGACCTTGCCGGCCATCACGCTCAGCGTCATCTACATCGCCCTGATCGCCCGGGTGACCCGTGCATCGGTGCTTGAAACCCTGGGCGAGGATTACATCCGCACCGCGCGGGCCAAGGGCCTGCCCGAGGTGGTGGTGCTGATGCGCCATGCGCTGGCCAATGCGGCGGTGCCCATTGCCACGGTCATCGGCATCGGCATCGCGCTGCTGATCGGGGGTGTGGTGGTGACCGAATCGGTCTATGCCATCCCTGGCCTGGGCCGCCTCACGGTGGATGCCGTGCTGGCACGCGACTTTCCCACCATCCAGGGCGTGATCCTGTTGTTCTCATTCGTCTACGTGATGGTGAACCTGCTGGTTGATCTGTCGTATGTGTTCCTTGATCCGCGCATTCGCTACTGAAGGCGACCAGCATGTCTGATCCCGCATTGGAATCCCTGTCGGTTGAAGCGGCATCCATCGTCAGCCAGCCCAGCGCCTGGGCCCGGGTGCGCCGCAACACGTCGGTGCGCATGGGGGGCATCGCCTTGCTGCTGCTGGTGGTGATTGCGCTGGCTGCTCCCTGGTTGGGCACCGTGGACCCGACCTTGTTCGACCCCGGCAGCCGCGATCTGCTGCCCGGCAAGTCGGGTGAGATCACCACGCTGGAAGGCGAGACCATCCAGCACCGCTTTCTGATGGGCAGCGACAGCTTTGGCCGCGACATCTACAGCCGGGTGGTGTATGGCACGCAGGTGTCGCTGGTGGTGGGCTTGTTCACGGCGGTGGTGGCGCTGAGCTTTGGCGTGTTGTTTGGCCTGTTGGCGGGCTTCTTGCGCTGGCTGGACGGGGCACTGATGCGGGTGATGGACGGTGTGATGGCCATCCCCGCCATCCTGATCGCCATTGCCCTGGTGGCCATGTGGAAGGGCAGCCTGCTGACGGTGGTGGTGGCCATTGCCATCCCCGAGATCCCGCGGGTGACGCGACTGGTGCGCTCGCTGGTGCTGTCTATCCGCGAAGAGCCCTATGTGGAGGCGGCGGTGTCGCTGGGCACGCCCACCTGGCTGATCATGCTGCGGCACATCCTGCCCAACTGCGTGGCGCCGCTGGTGGTGCAGGGCACGTTCATCTGTGCCTCGGGCATCCTCACCGAAGCTATCCTGTCCTTCCTGGGGGTGGGCTTGCCGCCCGACATCCCCACCTGGGGCAATGTGATGGCAGAAGGCCGTGCGCAGTTCAACGAGTACCCGCACAACATCTTTTTCCCGGGCATTTTTCTGGCACTGACCGTGCTGGCGGTGAACATCCTGGGCGATGGCCTGCGCGACACGCTCGACCCGAAAATGGCCAAACGCGTATGAGTGACCAGCCTCCCATTCTTGAGGTGCGTGACCTCACCATCGCCCTGCCCAAGGGCGGTGATCGCGACACGGCGGTGCGCCAGGTGTCATTCACGGTGGGTGCCGGCGAAATCGTTTGCCTGGTGGGTGAATCCGGCTCGGGCAAATCGGTGATTGCGCAAAGCGTGATGGGCCTGCTGCCCAAGTCGCTGCCGGTGCTCAAGGGCCAGATCCTGCTGCAGGGCGAAGACATCACCCATGCGCCGCTGTCGCGCCTGCGCGAGTTGCGCGCCACGCGCATGTCAATGATCTTTCAAGAGCCGATGACGGCCTTGAACCCGGTGATGACCTGCGGCGATCAAATCGACGAGGTCTTGCGCCAGCACACGCAACTGAGCCCCGCAGAGCGGCGCGAGAAGGTGCTGGGCATCATCCGCGAAGTGCTGCTGCCCGACCCCGAGCGCATGGTGAGCAGCTTTCCGCACCAGTTGTCGGGCGGGCAGCGTCAGCGCATCATGATCGCGATGGCGCTGGTGCTGGACCCGGTGCTGCTGATTGCCGACGAGCCCACCACGGCGCTGGACGTGACCACGCAGGCGCAAATCCTGAAACTGGTGCTCGACCTGCAAAAGCGCCATGGGGCCGGGGTGCTGTTCATCACCCACGACTTTGGCGTGGTGGCCGAAGTGGCGCACAAGGTGGCGGTGTTGCGCCTGGGTGATCTGGTGGAGGTGGGCAGCAAGCACGATGTGCTGCAGCGGCCCAGCCACCCGTACACCCGCATGCTCATTGGTGCGGTGCCCACGCTTCGCCTGAAAGAACGCGAAACCGATGCGGCGGCGCCTGTGGTGCTGCGGGTGCAGGCGCTGGCCAAGACCTACCTGGACAAGGGCTGGTTTGGCCCGGCACGCACGGTGCACGCGGCCAAGGACGTGCACCTGGAAATCCGCCGTGGCCAGACGCTGGGCATCGTGGGTGAATCGGGCTCGGGCAAGAGCACGGTGGCCCGGTGCATCGTGCGCCTGATCGACCCGACTTCGGGCACGGTGACACTGCATGGCCGCGATGCCGCCAGCGAAGGGGTGGACATTGCGATGATGAGCGCCGGCAAGCTGCGGCCGCTGCGTCGGCGTGTGCAGATCGTGTTCCAGGATCCCTACCGCTCGCTGAACCCCCGGCGCACCGTGGCCCAGGCCATGATTGAGGGGCCGGTGAACTATGGCTTGAGCACCGAGCAAGCCCTGTCGCGGGCGCGTGATCTGCTGGCCCTGGTGCGCATGGATGTGAGCGCCATGGACCGATACCCGCACCAGTTTTCGGGTGGTCAGCGCCAGCGCATCTGCATTGCGCGGGCCTTGATGATGGAGCCCGAGTTGCTGATTGCCGACGAGGCGGTGTCGGCCCTGGATGTGTCGGTGCAGGCCCAGGTGCTGGAGCTGTTTGAAGACATCCGCAGCCGCCTGAACCTGGCGATGCTGTTCATCACCCATGATTTGCGTGTGGCCTCGCAGGTGTGCGACCACCTGGCGGTGATGAGCAAGGGCCAGGTGGTGGAGTACGGCCCGGCACACCAGGTGTTTGGCGCCCCGCAACACGCCTACACCCAGGCCTTGTTTGGTGCGGCGCCAGGGCGCGATTTCGCGTTCGGCTGACGCAGGCCATGCCCCGCATCCTGATCGCTGGTTACCAGCACGAGACCAACACCTTTGCGCCCAGCCTGGCCGATTGGGCTGCCTTCAACCGGGGTGATTCGTTTCCCGCCTATGTGCATGGTGCGGCCATGCAGGCGCAGCTGACGGGGGTCAACATCCCCGTTGGCGGCTTCATCGAAGCGGCCAAGGGCAGGGGCTGGACGCTGCTGCCTTCGTGCTGGGCGGGGGCCATCCCCTCCAGCTTCGTCACCGAAGACGCCTTTGAGCGCCTGGCCAGTGTGATCATCCGCGACGTGCGCGCCGCGATGGTCGATGGCCTGGACGGCATCTACCTGGATCTGCATGGCGCCGCCGTGGCCCAGCACCTGCCCGACACCGAAGGCGAACTGCTGCGTCGCCTGCGCGCCCTGGTGGGGCCGAACGTGGCCCTGGTCGCCAGCCTGGATCTGCACGCCAACGTCACGCAGGGCATGCTGGACAACGCCGATGCCCTGGTGGCCTACCGCACCTACCCGCATGTGGACATGGCCGATACCGGCGAGCTGGCGGCACGCCTGATGCACGAGCGCCTGCGCGCCGGGCGCAAGCTGCCCATGCATGCGCGCCGCTTGCCGTTTTTGATCCCCCTGAACACCCAAAGCACCTGGATGGAACCGGCGGGTGGGCTGTACCAGCAATTGCGTGATCTCGATGGCCAGCATGGCTGCGTGCTGAGCTTTTGCATGGGCTTCCCGGCCTCGGACATCGAAGAATGCGCGCCGATGGTGTGGGGCCACGGCGAGCAGGCCCAAGTGGCCGTGGAGACCCTGTATGCCGCCGCGGCCGAGCCGACGCAATGGCGTGGTGAGATCCTGTCGGCGCGGGATGCGGTGGCCACCGCGGTGTCGCTGGCTGCCGATGCCGACCGACCTGTCGTGGTGGCCGACACGCAGGACAACCCCGGCGCTGGCGGCGACAGCAACACCACGGGCATGCTGCATGCCTTGCTGGCGCAGGGGGCGGGGCGCCGCTATCCAGGGCAGGTGGCCTTGGGCCTGATGTATGACCCCCAGGCCGCGCGCGCAGCCTGCGAGGCCGGTGTGGGTGCCGAACTGACCTTGAGCCTGGGCAAGGCCGTGCCCACCTTCACTGGCCAGCCCAGTGATGTGCCGGTGTCAGGGCGCTACATGGTGAAGGCGGTCAGTGATGGCCGCTGCACGCTCACCGGCCCGATGATGCGCGGCCTGACCGTGCAACTGGGACACAGTGCGTGCCTGGAGATCGATGGTGTGCTGGTGGCCGTGGTCAGTGGCAAGAAACAGTTGCTTGATCGCGAGCTGCTGCGCATGGTGGGCATCCACACCGAGCGCATGCGCATCGTGGTGGTGAAAAGCTCGAACCACTTCAGGGCTGATTTTCAGCCGCATGCCAGCGCAGTGCTGGTGGCCAAGGCCGCCGGACCCATGGCCGCCGACCCGGCTGACCTGCCCTGGAAGAACCTGCCGGCCAGCATCCGACGCCGGCCTTGAGCTGCTGGCCGATCAGGGCCGGTAAAAAGGCGCGTCGCCCATGATGGTGGCGCGGTGCATGATGCGGCGGTGCGGCAGGTAATCGGCCGTGGCGTAATGCTGGGTCAAGCGGTTGTCCCAGAAAGCGATGTCGCCCACCTTCCAGCGCCAGCGCACGGTGAATTCGGGCTTGGCCAGGTGTGCAAACAACTGGCGCAGCACGGCGTCGCTTTCGGTGGCGCCCAACTCAACGATGCGGGTGGTGAAGCCTTCGTTCACGAACAGGCCCTGGCGGCCCGACACCGGGTGCGTGCGCACAACCGGGTGCAACAGGGGCGGGTGATCGATGCGGGCTTTTTCCCAGCGCACTTTTTCTTCGGGGCTGCGGGCAAAGCGGTGGGCCGGAAAGCTCTTGAGGAAGTCGTGTTCGGCCTGCAGACCGGCCAGCATCTTGCGCCAGGGCTCGGACAGGGCTTCGTAGGCGGCGATGCCGCTGGCCCACAAGGTATCACCACCACAAGGGGGCAGCATCTGGGCCGACAGGATGGCGCCCATGGCCGGGGCGGCCAGAAAGGTGACGTCGGTGTGCCAGTTGTCGTTGTCGGGCAGGTTGTTCTGGCTGGTGTCGAGCACGATGATTTCGGGCACACCGGGCGCCTGCGGGTACACCGGATGGATGTGCAGCTCACCGAATCGCGCTGCCAGATCACGCTGGGCCTGCGGCGTGATGGGCTGGTTTTCGAAGAACAGCACATGGTGCTGCAAAAGGGCCTGCAGCAGCGTGTCGCGCTGCGGATCACTGACGCCGGCGGACAGGTTGATGCCACTGACCAAGGCACCGATGGCGGGGCCCAGTGGACGGACGGTCAAGGTAGAGGTGCTCATGGGGCGTGCGGGCTTGCTGCGGGTTCAGAAGGTGGAGTCATTGTCGGCCCGGCAGGCCGTCAGGCCATCGGCGATGGCCCCTAGGGGCAAGTGCCCAGCCAGGCCGATGGCGATCACCGTGGTGGCCAGGGGTGGGCTGGCGCCGCGATAAGGCCTTGCCGTGCCATGGCGGCCCGCCCAGCTGAGCTGCAACCAGGCGCCGTCTGTGGTGGGCACCAGGCCCTTGAGGCGCAGCGTGTCGGGCGGCAATTGGCGAACCCACTGCCGAATGCGGCCGGCGTCGTACACACCGGGCGGCTGCAGGGTGGCGGCCTCGAACTGGGTGTCGTGGCGCCGCCAGGCTGGCAGGCCGCCGTGGCCCTGGTACAGGCGCTGATGCAACCAGTGTGGCGCTACCTGGGCCTGGGTCACTTCCAGCACCGGGGCCTCGCAGGCGTGGGCCTTCAGCCAGGCCTGGGCGTTGGCCAGCGCTTGAGGCGTGGCGAGATCGGTCTTGTTCAGCACCACCAGATCGGCATGGCCGAGCGGGCGCGAAAGGGTGTCGGCCAACAGCGGATTCTGCGCCTGGGTGCTGATGTGGGCGGCATCGACCATCAGCACCACGGCTGACAGTTGCAGCCTGGGCTCGGCCAGCGCAATCTGGGCGATGCGCCAGGGATCGGACACGCCACTGGCTTCGACCACCACGCCGTCGAAGCGGGTGGGCATGGCCAGGATGCGCAGCAGGGCCTGGGACAGGTCATCACCGATCGAGCAGCACACGCAGCCATTGCTCAGGGCGACCACATCGCCCCCTGATCCGCTGACCTCCATGGCGTCGAGGTTGATCGCGCCAAAATCATTGACCAGCACGGCCAGGCGCAGGCCATCCTGGTTGGCCAGCCAGTGCTGCAGCAAGGTGGTCTTGCCGGCGCCCAGAAAGCCGCCGATCACCGTGAACGCAATGGGCTCGGCGGCCCCGGCCGGTTCAGGCACAGGCCAGCACCGTGCCGGCCTGGAAGACCCGGCCCGACAGCACGGTGCCCCAGACAGGAACGTCTTTCAAGGCCATCGGGTCGCCGGTGGTGGGATCGGCGTCGAGCACGGCAAAGTCGGCGCGCTTGCCGCATTCGATGCTGCCCACCTCGTGGTCAAGCTTCAATGTCCAGGCGGCGCCCAGCGTGATGGCGCGCAGGGCCTCGGGCACGGTCAGGCGCTGTGCAGGGCCCAACACCCGGCCGGAGGGCGTGACGCGGTTGACGGCACACCAGGCAGTGAACAGCGGCGCCAAGGGCGTGACCGGTGCATCGCTGTGGATGGCCAGCGGCACGCCGGCATCGAGCGCGCTGCGGCAGGCATTGAGCCGATGGGCGCGGTCGGGGCCCATGGTCATCTCGTGGTGCTGGTCACCCCAGTACCACAGGTGGTTGGTGAAGAGGTTGGCGCACAGGCCCAGCGCTGCCATGCGCTTGAACATGGCGGCATCGATCATCTGCCCGTGCTGCAGGGTGTGGCGGTGGTCGGGCCGGGGGTAGCGGGTGAGCACCCGTTCAATGGCATCGATGGCGGCGAGGCTGGCTTCGTCGCCATTGGTGTGGGTATGGATGGTCAGGCCCGCACGGTGATAGGTTTCGAAGTCGGCTTCAAACTGCGAAGGCGCCGTGACCCAGATGCCGTTGGCCGACGGCCCCTGTGGGTGCCGGATGTAATGCGGCCAGCGCAGGCGCGCAGAAAAGCCCTGGATCGAGCCGTCCAGCATCATCTTGACCAGGCCTACACGCAGCTTGTCGGTGTTGCCGGCCTGCAGGGCCTTGACATGCTCGGCGCCCGCGGCCGCACCGTGTGTGCCGTGGAAAGCCTGGAAGGCGGGCAGGATGCGCACCGGGTAATCATCGCGGCTGGTTTGAGCGGTCAACACGCTCAGGTCATCGGGCGACAGGCGGTTGACCAGATCGGTGGCCGTGGTCACGCCTTGCAGGTTAGCCATCGCGCCAAAGGCACGCAGGCCCGCCTGTGTCATGGGGGCCAGCAGGCCAGCCTGGCTGACCTTGCGCAGCACCAGGTGCATGGCGGCGGGCTCTTGCAACTCGCCATTGGGCTGGCCGGTGTGGGGGCCGGACTCAAACTTCATCACGCCTTCGACATCGGTGTCGGCATTGATCTCGGCCAACGCGAGCATCACGCTGTTGACGTTCATCAGGTGGCCGTTGGCATGGGCAATGATGATGGGCCGCTGGTTGCTGCCCACACGATCAAGGTGGGCCACGGTCATGCGCTCGCCGCCGAAATAGATGGGGTCGAAGCCCCAGGCCACGATAGGCTCGTGCGCCGGCAGGCCCTGCTGCGCCATCTCGGCATCGATGGCGCTGAGCCTGGCCACCACCGCATCCATGCTGCGCAGGCCCGGCCAGATGGTGCCCTTGGGATCTTTGCGGTCAAACCAGCCCAGGTAGGGCCAATCCCACATGCTGCCTTCCTTGAGGTGGCAGTGGCCTTCGACAAAGCCGGGCATCAGGATCTTGTCGGCGAAGCGTTCATCCAGATCGAAAGGTCCCCAGGCGCCGACTTGCGCCAGGTCTCCCACTGCCAGGACACGGCCATCGCGCACCGCCACATGGGTGGCGTCAGGCTGCATCGGGTTCATCGTGAGGATGCGCCGGGCGACAAACACAGTGGGGCGTGACGGCATGGTGGGGGTGGGCCTTGAGGTGTGAAGCGCCAAGTATGCGGCCCATTGAAGCGTCCGCGCCTGCTCGCTTCTACTGTTTTGCGTGATGGCCGAGGTGTTGCAATTTGAGTAATTCAAGCCTGATCATTAATTTGCGGGGTCGAATATTTAATATAACGACATTCGTGAGTGGGGTGCGTAATTCCTGGTGTCCAACCAAGGGGTGGATGCTGTGCAGTAGTGCTCGAAAAATACTCTTGATCTGTGTGGGTTGGCGGGGGAATTTTGAAACTTAAATGGTTGATTAATATGAAGAAAAAACAATTCATCGAGCCGTTGATGAGTGGTCTCGGCGGGTTCTTTGTCACCTATTTATTTCGGGATTCATCATGAAATCAAAATTCAGCTCAAATTCATTGTCGAAAGCCGCTCAGGCTGCTGCGGCCGGCAGTTTGGTGGCTGCATGCAGCCTGTCCGCAGCCTTGCCTGTGACCGTCGATTTCGAGAACTACATGACTTCAGGTATCGAAGCGACGGTGACCAGCGGGGGGTTCAACTTCACGCCTCAGAGCGGTTCACTGGCCGTCTTGGCCAATGGCCAGGGCTGCGATCCCCTGTGCGCTGCCGATGGCACCGAGACGCTGGTGATGGGAGGGCGCGGCACCAACCCGGTGGCTTCGGGGCCCCTGCGCATGCAGGCCGCCGATGGTCAGTCGTTTCGGCTGCTGGGCTTTGACTTTGCTGAATTCGTGCAGGGTGGCAACCTGGCCAATGCATCCAGGCTGCGCGTGACAGGTCACCAAGCATCCGGGGACACCCTCAGCATGCTGCTGGCCATCGACGGTATCAATGACGGGCCAGGTGGTGCCAATGACTTCCAGCGCAGTAGCCTCGAGCGAGACTTCGCTGCACAGTTGTTCAATTGGGTGGACTTTTCTGGCACCCGCGGTGACAGCTCGAACTACGCCTTCCAACTGGACAACTTGCGCGTTGACACGAGCAATCCTGTGCCAGAGCCGAATTCCATCGGTCTGGTCGGCATGGGTTTGTTGGCCGCGGCGTTTGTTGGTCGGCGTCGTCGGGGTTCGGCCTGATAGCTGGTCGGTGGCCCCTCTTCATGGCGGGCTCAGGGCAAATCCGGCCATGACGCGGGCCGGTGATGGGTCAGACTGGGGTGCATCCACGCTTGGCAATGTGACCCACATGACCGATCTCGCCTTCCTGCCTGCTCATGAACTGGCTCGTCTGATTCGCCGCAAGGCGGTATCGGCCACCGAGTTGTTGCAGATGTACGTGCAGCGCATCGAACGGCTGGGCGGGCCCATCAATGCGGTGCCAGTGCTCGATTTGCAACGAGCCACCGAGCGGGCCCGCCAGGCTGATGAGGCCCTGGCGCGCGGTGAAGTTTGGGGGCCGCTGCACGGCCTTCCCATGACAGTGAAGGAAAGCTTCAACGTCCAGGGCTTGCCGACCACCTATGGGTTTTCAGCCTTTGCCAACAACCTGGCAACGCGTGACGCGGTGACGGTTCAGCGCCTGAAGTCGGCTGGCGCCAACATTTTTGGCAAGACCAATGTGCCGGTGTCGCTGGCCGATTGGCAAAGCTTCAATCCGGTGTATGGCACCACGGGCAACCCGTGGGATGTCGGGAGAACGCCTGGCGGCTCATCGGGCGGGGCTGCAGCGGCCCTGGCGGCGGGCTTCACCGCACTGGAGCTGGGCAGCGACATCGGGGCGTCCATCCGCAATCCGGCGCATTACTGTGGCGTGTGGGGCCACAAGCCCACTTGGGGAGCGGTGCCCTTGATCGGCCATGAGCTGGTGCCTCTGGCTGACGCCGACAATTTCGACATCGCCGTGGCCGGGCCCATGGCGCGCAGCGCGCATGATCTGGCACTGGCCCTGGATGTCCTGGCATCGCCGCTGCAGGCGGTGACGCCGCTGGGGCGCGTGCCCATGGCCTGGCGTGACGCGGGTGTGCCGGCGCGCCGCCTGCGCGTGGCGGTGCTGCGTGACGATGCCGAAGCCGAAGTGGACCAGTCGGTGCAGCAGGCGCTGGGTCAGCTGGTGGATTTCCTGCGCAGCGAAGGCGTGCAGGTGACCGAGGACGCGCGGCCGGTGGACAGCCGCGAAAGCAATCATGCCTACATCCACCTGCTGCGGGCGGCCACGGGCACACACTACGACGATGCCTCATTTGCGCAGGCCAAGGCCCGCGCCGTGAATGTGGCGCCTGACGACCAGCGTTACGAAGCGCGGCATTACAGGGGCATCACGCTGGATCACCGCGCCTGGGCTCAGCTGGACGAGACCCGCTCACGCCTGCGGCAGCAGTGGGCCCGGTTTTTTGACAGCCATGACCTGTTGATCTGCCCGGTGGCCACGACGCCGGCTTTTGAGCACATGCAGCAAGGCGAGCGCTGGGAGCGGATGATCCCGGTGAACGGCCACACCCAGCCCAGCACCGATGCCTTGTTCTGGGCGGGTTATCCGGGTGTGGTGGGCCTGCCGGCCACAGCCATTCCGATCGGCCTGAGCCCGGCCGGTTTGCCCGTGGGCGCGCAGATCATCGGCCCGGTGTGGGCCGACCCGGTGTGCCTGCGCATGGCGCAGTGGATCGAAAAGGAATGGCGAGGATTTGTGGCGCCGCCCGGGCTGGGCTGAGCCAGCCCGTCGCCGGTCAACGGATCTCGTCGGTGATCTTGCCGATGATGACCTTGCCGGTGTCGCTGGCGTCGACGTTGCCCTGGTTGTCCAGCACGGTGACCTGGGTCTTGGGGCCATCAGCCTTGACCTGCACGCGGTAACGCGAGGGGCGGGAATCCTTGTCGCCGGTGAAGAACTTGACGATGAAGTTGGGTTCGTCCTTGCCTGCCAGCTTCGGGTCGATGTAGCGCACAAAGTACAGGCCGGCGCTGCGATCGCGGTCTTCAACGGTGAAGCCACTGCGATCAAGGGCCAGACCCACCTGGCGCCAGGCGCGGTCAAAGGGCTGCTCGATCACCATGGTGGAACTGGTGGCCACCGTGGGCGTGCGGCCATTCAGGGGCACCGGCGCGGGATTGCCTGCCTTGGCGACGGCCTGGCGGGCGGCCTCGTCCTTGGTGCCCAGGCGAACCATCAGTCGGCTGATGAATTCGGCTTCCAGCTCAGGGTCGGTGGGCCGGGGCTGCCAGATGGTGCGGTCGTTGGCGGTGGTCATGTAGACCTCGGCCAGGCCCTTGTGGGTGATGTAGACCTCGCTGCCGGTGGCGGTGCGCTCGATGCGGGTACGGAAGCGGTCTCGCTCGGAGGTGGAATACACCGATTCGAACACCCGGCCGATGGTGCGGCGGATGAAATCCTGCGGCAGCTTGGCGCGGTTTTCGGCCCAGTCGGTCTCGATCAGGCCAACTTCGGGGTTGTCGGTGCTGAGCACGAAGCCACGCTCGACCCAGAAGGCGCGAACCAGCGGGTAGAGCTTTTCAGGAGGCAGGCTGGTGACCAGCCAGCGCATGCTGCCCTGGCGCTCGATGCGTGCGTCGCCCAGCGTATTGAGTGCAACATTGCTGGGTGCAGCGGCGGCGGCTGGGGCGGCGTTGGCCGATTGACGCATGGCGGTGGCGCTGACCACGCCCGACTGGGGCTGGTAGCGGCCATCACGGGCCAGTTGGGTCAGGTCGGGTGGCACTTCCAGCGGCGCGGTCTTGGCCGACTGCGAACGGTAGTCGACCTTTTCGCTGGAGATCACGTTGTCGAACGACGAGCAGCCCGCCAGCAGGGCGGCCAGCAAGCAGGCCGCAGCGCGCACGGGGGTGGGGGCAAGGTGATGTTTCACAGCAAGGGTCTCCGGGTGGCGCGACGGCCAATGGCCCGCCAAGGGCTGGTTCAGTGATGCGGACTGTAAGCCAAGGGCGGCCGGGGCCGCGCGCCTTGGCATGAGGGCTTACAGCAGGCCGGCGTCACGCAGGGCGCCGTCAACCAGCGCCTGGCCTGCGGGCGTGAGGCTGGTGATGGGCAGGCGCACGTTGGCACGGCAGCGCCCGAGGCGCTCGAGCGCCCATTTGGTGGGTGCCGGGCTGGGTTCACAGAACAATTGCTTGTGCAGCGCCAGCAGGCGCAGGTGGATCTCGCGGGCCGTTTGCACCTGGCCGTTGATGGCGGCCATGCACAGCTCGTGCATCAGGCGGGGTGCCACGTTGGCGGTGACGCTGACGTTGCCATGCCCGCCCAGCAGCATCAGGGCCACGGCCGTGCCGTCATCGCCCGAGTAAATCTTGAAGCCTTCGGGGGCGTGCTTGATCAGTTGGGCAGCACGCTCGATGTTGCCGGTGGCTTCCTTGACGCCCACCACGCCAGGCACCTGGGCCAGGCGCAGGGTGGTTTCAGGGGCCATGTCGGCCACGGTGCGGCCGGGCACGTTGTACAGCACCACGGGCAGATCGACTGCTTCGGCGATGGCCTTGAAGTGCTGGTAAATGCCTTCTTGCGAGGGCTTGTTGTAGTAGGGCACCACCTGCAGCGTGCAATCGGCACCCACTTCTTTCGAGAAACGGGTGAGCTCGATGGCTTCGCGGGTGGAGTTGGCACCGGCACCGGCCATGATGGGCACACGGCCCGCCGCATGGGCCACTGCCACCCGGATGATTTCGCAGTGCTCTTCGACCGATACCGTGGGTGATTCGCCCGTGGTGCCCACGACGCCGATGCAGTCGGTGCCTTCGGCAATGTGCCAGTCGATCAGGCTGCGCAACGTGGCGTAGTCGACGCTGCCATCTTCGTGAAACGGGGTGATCAGGGCAACGATGCTGCCAACAATGGGTTTCATGCGGGTTCCTTGCGAAGCCCCGATTTTAGCGGGCGCCTCGACCTGATTCATGTCGGCAGTGTTGCCGCGAGCGGGTATCGCGCGGCTGCAAGGGTGCCGGGCGGGGTGTTCACCGCCGCAATGCGCTGCACAAAGCGCGCGGGCTCGGCCAGGAAACCGTCTTCGAAGGCCACGATGCGCAGGCCCTGGCAGCGCGACAGCAACTCGCCGGGTTGCAGCAGGAAATCGGGGCGAGAGGGCTTGCCGACGGTCTCGTTGCCAGCCGCAAACGTTTCGTAAATCAGCACGCCGCCCGGTGCCAGGCTGGAAAGCAACTGCAGCCACAGCGGCCGCCACAGGTAGTTGGTGATGACGACCGCGCCAAATTGGCGGCCCGCCAGGGGCCAGGGCCCGGATTCGATGTCGGCGACGATGACTTCGGCGCAATCGGCCAGTGGCTGGCAGGCCGCGGCATCGCGGTCGACGGCGGTCAGCCGATGGCCCTGCGCAGCCAACCAGCGTGTGTGGCGGCCGCTGCCGCAGGCCAGATCGAGCACGGTGGTGCCGCCGGGCGGCAGCAGGGCCTGCCAGCGCATAACCCAGGGCGAGGGTTGCGCGGGATGCGGGTGCAAGTTGGTGTGCATGGACGGGGCATCAAAAACACGACCACAGCCGCGTGGCCAGATCAACGGCCAGATGCGGGCTGAGGTAAGCCGCGAACACCGCAGCCAGCACCAGCGCCACGGCCAGCCGGGCCATCCAATGGCGTGATCGAGGCGACATGGCGGGCTTCGATCAGGCCGCTGCTGTGCGCGGGTTGCGCACCAGGGCGGTTTCGCGCACGGGCAGGTTGATGAGCATGGCGAACACGCCCAGCGCCACCGACAGCCACCACACCACCGTGTAGCTGCCCGTGGCGTCATACAGGCGGCCACCCAGCCACACGCCCAGGAACGAACCCACCTGGTGGCTGAGGAACACAAAACCGCTGAGCATGGACATGTACTGCACGCCAAATATTTGCGCCACGACCGCGTTGGTGGGCGGCACGGTGGACAGCCACAGCGCCCCCATCACCGCTGAGAAGATGTAGACGCTGGTGGGGCTGAGCGGTGCCAGCACAAAGATGGTGATGACCACCGCGCGCAGGCCGTAGATGGCCGACAGGATGTAACGCTTGGGCCAGCGCTGGCCCAGCCAGCCGGCGGTGTAGGTGCCCAGGATGTTGAACAGGCCGATCAAGGCCAGCGCCACCGTGGCCACATCGGGCGACAGGCCCTTGTCTTTCAGGTAACTGGGCATGTGCACACCGATGAACACCACCTGGAAGCCGCACACAAAATAACCCGCCATCAGCAGCTTGAAGCTGGGGTTGCCGAAGGCCTCGCGCACGGCCTCGCCGACGCTTTGCTGGCTGGCGCTGGGCGCGGCCGCCTTTTCGCGCAGGGCCATCGCCAGGGGCAGTATCAACAGCACGGCCCCGGCCAGCACAAACAGGGCGTTTTGCCAGTTGATGTGGGCGATCAGCTGGCTGGACACCGGCACCATCAGAAACTGCCCGAACGAGCCGGCCGCCGCCGCCACACCCATGGCCCAGGATCGCTTGTCGGCCGGTACGTTGCGGCCGATCACGCCGTAGACCACGGCGTAGGTGGTGCCCGACTGCGCCGTGCCCAGCAGCAGGCCGGCACCCAGCGCGAAGGCCAGGCCCGTGGGCGCCAGGGCCATGGCCAGCAGGCCGGCTGAATACAGAAGCGCCCCCACCATCATGGCCCGCCAGGCACCAAATCGGTCGGCCAACATGCCGGCGATGGGGCCCATCAGACCCCAGGCCAGGTTTTGCAAGGCCATGGCCAGCGAATAGGTCTCGCGGGTCCAGCCTCGGTCCATGGTGATGGGCGCCAGCCACAGGCCAAAGCCATGGCGGATGCCCATGGACAGGGTGACGATCATGGCGCCGCACAGCAGCACCCGCGTCAGGGTGAGCGGGCTGGCGGAGGGTGCGGCGGTTGATGAAGTCATGCCGCGACTGTAGCCAATGGGTTCGTGTCGCGCTGTCGCCGGGGCTTCACCGCCGGGCTGCCTGGGCCTGCCTGCCTGCCTACAATCTTTGGCCATGGCTACCAATTCGAAGCAAGCAGGCAATTACGGCGAATCGTCCATCCGGGTGCTCAAGGGCCTGGAGCCGGTCAAGCAGCGGCCGGGCATGTACACCCGCACCGACAACCCGCTGCACATCATCCAGGAAGTGATCGACAACGCGGCCGACGAAGCCCTGGCCGGTTTTGGCAAGCGCATCGCCGTCACCTTGCACACCGATGGTTCGGTGAGCGTGGACGACGATGGTCGCGGCATCCCATTTGGCCTGCATCCTGAAGAGCAGGTGCCAGTGGTCGAGATCGTGTTCACCCGGCTGCATGCGGGCGGCAAGTTTGACAAGGGCTCGGGCGGGGCCTACAGCTTCTCGGGCGGCCTGCATGGCGTGGGCGTGAGCGTCACCAACGCGCTGTCCAAGCGCCTGCAGGTGAGCGTGTGGCGCGAGGGCCAGAGCGCCAGCCTGGCGTTTTCGGGTGGCGATGTGATCGAGCCGCTGGTCAGCCGCAAGGCCACGGCAGGCGAGCGCAAGCAGGGCACCAGCGTGCGGGCCTGGCCCGACGCCCGGTATTTCGAATCAACCGAGTTCCCGAAGCAGGAGTTGACCCACCTGTTGCGCAGCAAGGCCGTGCTGATGCCGGGTGTGACGGTGACGCTGACCAGCGAGAAGTCAGGCGAGACCCAAACCTGGCTGTACAAGGGCGGCCTGCGCGATTACCTGAGCCAAGGCTTGCCTGCCGAGCCGCTGGTGCCGCTGTTTGAGGGCGAAGGCTACGCCTCGGGCGGCGACACCGACAGCTTTGCCGAAGGCGAGGGCGTGGCCTGGGTGCTGGCCTTCACCGAAGAAGGCAATGTGCTGCGCGAAAGCTACGTCAACCTGATCCCCACGGTGGCCGGTGGCACCCATGAAAGTGGCCTGAAGGACGGTCTGTTTGGCGCGATCAAGGGCTTCATCGAGCTGCATGCGCTGCTGCCCAAGGGCGTCAAGCTGATGCCCGAGGATGTGTTCTCGCGGGCGAGCTTTGTGCTGTCGGCCAAGGTGCTGGATCCGCAGTTTCAAGGGCAGACCAAAGAGCGGCTGAACAGCCGTGACGCGCTGCGACTGGTCAGCCAGTTCACCCGCCCGCCGCTCGAGTTGTGGCTGAACCAGCATGTCGAGCACGGCAAGAAGCTGGCCGAGCTGGTCATCAAGCAAGCGCAAACCCGCCAGCGCGCCGGCCAGAAGGTGGAAAAGCGCAAGGGCTCGGGCGTGGCGGTGCTGCCGGGCAAGCTCACCGATTGCGAAAGCCGGGATCTGAGCCTGAACGAGGTGTTCCTGGTGGAGGGCGACTCGGCAGGTGGATCGGCCAAGATGGGGCGCGACAAGGAGACCCAGGCCATCCTGCCGCTGCGGGGCAAGGTGCTCAATGCCTGGGAGGTGGAGCGTGACCTGCTGTTCAAGAACAACGAGATCCACGACATCTCGGTGGCCATCGGCATTGATCCGCACGGCCCCAACGACAACCCGGATTTTTCGGGCCTGCGTTACGGCAAGGTGTGCATCCTCAGTGATGCCGACGTGGACGGCTCGCACATCCAGGTGCTGCTGCTGACGCTGTTTTTCAAGCACTTCCCCAAACTGATTGAGCGCGGCCATGTGTACATCGCCAAGCCGCCGCTGTTTCGGGTGGATGCGCCGGCCCGGGGCAAGCGCCCGGCGGCCAAGCTGTATGCGCTGGACCAGGGCGAGCTGGACGCCACGCTGGACAAGCTGCGCAAGGAAGGCGCCAAGGACAGCGCGCTGTCGATCAGCCGTTTCAAGGGTCTGGGCGAAATGAGTGCCGAGCAGTTGTGGGAAACCACGCTGAACCCCGAAACCCGCCGCCTGCTGCCGGTAGCCTGGGGCCAGGTGAGCTTTGACGACACCGTGGGTGCCTTTGGCCGCCTGATGGGCAAGGGCGAGGCCGCGGCCCGTCGCGAGCTGATGGAGTTGCACGGCGATTCGGTCGAAGTGGACGTGTGAACCCAGGGCCCGACGCGGCCCTTCGCCCACACTCAGAAGCCCGGCAAGCTGACACGCACGCGACCGTCAGCGGCCGGGCTTTCGCGCATCATGGCTGCTCACCTTTCAGCCCGGAGATGCCCCCGATGCAAAGCACCATGATGAACGTGGCCCTGTCGACCAACCACTTTCTGGAGCGGGCGGGCACGCTGTTCAAGGGCAACACCATCGTGTCGCGGTTGCCAGACAAATCGCTGCGCACCCACACCTACGGGCAGTGGCACCAGCGCACGCTGCAGCTGGCGTCGGCCCTGCAACGGGCCGGCCTGCAAAAGGGTGACCGGGTGGCCACCTTGTGCTGGAACCACCATGTGCACCTGGAGGCCTATTTCGGCATACCGGCCGCGGGCGGAGTGATGCACACGCTGAACCTGCGCCTGTCGCCCGAAGAGATCGGCTGGATTGCCGCCGATGCGCAAGACCGCATCCTGATCGTCGACGACATCCTGCTGCCGCTGTACCGGCAGATGGCGCACCTGCACCGCTTTGAAAAGGTGCTGGTGTTTGCCTACTCGGGTGCGGCCGTGCCCGATGACCTGATCGACTACGACGCCTTCATCGCCACGGGCCAGGCAGCGGGTTTTGTGCCGGTGCCCCACGCCGAGGACGACCCGATTGCGCTGTGCTACACCTCGGGCACCACCGGGCGACCCAAGGGTGTGGCGTACTCGCACCGCTCCACCGTGCTGCACACGCTGGTGGCCAGCCTGGCCGACCACTGGGGCCTGAAGGGCAACGATGTGGTGCTGCCGGTCACGCCGATGTTCCATGCCAATTGCTGGGGCATGCCTTATGGGGCGGTGATGCTGGGGGCCAAGCTGGTCTTCCCGGGCCCGCATCTGCACCCGGATGACCTGCTGGATTTGATGCAGATTGAGCCGCCCACGCTGTCGCTGGGTGTGCCCACCATCTGGCTGAGCCTGATCCAGACCTTCGATCGCGCCCAGCAAACCACCCCCGGCCGCTGGAAGTTGCCTGCGGGCATGCGCTCGCTGGTGGGCGGCGCGGCGGTGCCAGAGACCCTGATCCGGGCTTTTGACAAGCATGGCATCTGGCTGCTGCAGGGCTGGGGCATGACCGAAACATCGCCACTGGCCACGGTGAGCTACCCACGCGCTGAGCTGAAGGGCGCCAGCGACGACGAACGCTACCGCCGTGCCGCCATGGCCGGCGTGATGGCACCGCTGGTGGAACTGCGCCTGAAGACCGACGAAGGCGCGTTGGCCCCCTGGGATGGCCAGACCATGGGCGAGATCCAGGTTAGGGGCCCTTTCATCACCGGCAGCTACCACCAGGTGCCGGTGACCGATGAGAAGTTCACTGCCGATGGCTGGTTGCGCACCGGTGATGTGGCCACCCTGGACGAGTTGGGCTTCCTGCGCATCACCGACCGCACCAAGGATTTGATCAAGAGTGGCGGCGAGTGGATCAGCAGCGTGGATCTGGAAAACGCCCTGATGGGCCACCCCGCTGTGGCCGAGGCAGCGGTGATCGCCATCCCCGATGAAAAGTGGAGCGAGCGGCCGTTGGCCTGTGTGGCCTTCAAGCCGGGGCAAAATGCGGCGGCCGAAGCGCTGAACGCGCATCTGATGCAACAGGGCTTTGCCAAGTGGCAGTGCCCCGAGCGCTACGAGGTGATCCCTGCCGTGCCACGCACCTCGACCGGCAAATTCTGGAAATTGAAGCTGCGCGAGATGTTTCCGCGCTGAACCGGCCCTGGGCGCCTGACGACCTGGGGCGCGTACCGTTGCCCCTTTCGTCCGCATGCCTGAACAACTTTCGCTGATCGACACGCCCGAGCCCCCGCAAGACGCCATCTCGCTGGCGCACTACGCCGAGCGTGCCTACCTGGAATACGCCCTGAGCGTGGTCAAGGGCCGGGCCTTGCCCGATGTGTGCGATGGTGCCAAGCCGGTGCAGCGCCGCATCCTGTACAGCATGCAGCGCATGGGCCTGGGCCACGGTGGCTCGGGTGGGCCCCCCAAGCCTGTCAAGAGCGCCCGGGTGGTGGGTGATGTGCTGGGCAAGTTTCACCCGCACGGTGACACCGCCGCCTACGACGCCATGGTGCGCATGGCGCAAGACTTTGCGCTGCGTTACCCCCTGGTCGATGGCCAGGGCAACTTTGGCAGCCGCGACGGTGACGGTGCCGCGGCGATGCGCTACACCGAGGCGCGCCTGAGCCCCATCGCCCGCCTGCTGCTGGACGAACTGGACGAAGGCACGGTGGATTTCGTGCCCAACTACGACGGCTCGTTCGAAGAGCCCAGCTTGCTGCCGGCGCGCCTGCCCTTTGTGCTGCTCAATGGTGCCAGCGGCATTGCCGTGGGCCTGGCCACCGAGATCCCCAGCCACAACCTGCGCGAGGTGGCATCGGCCGCGGTGGCCATGATCCGCAACGAGGCCCTGCCCGATGACGAAATGCACGCCCTGATTCCGGGGCCCGATTACCCGGGTGGTGGGCAGATCATCAGCTCGGCCGCCGACATCCGCGAGGCCTATGCCACCGGGCGTGGCAGCCTGAAAGTGCGCGCCCGCTGGAAGATCGAAGACCTGGCACGCGGCCAGTGGCAACTGGTGGTCACCGAACTGCCGCCGGGCGTCAGCAGCCAGAAGGTGCTGGAGGAGATTGAAGAACTCACCAACCCCAAGGTGAAGGCCGGCAAGAAGGCGCTGACGCCTGACCAGGTGCAGCTCAAGGCCAGTGTGCTGGCCGTGCTGGATGCGGTGCGCGATGAATCGGGCAAGCAGGATGCGGTGCGCCTGGTGTTCGAGCCCAAGAGCCGCACGGTGGAGCAGGCCGATCTGATCACCCAGCTGTTGGCCCACACCAGCCTGGAGACCAGCGCCCCGATCAACCTGACCATGGTGGGACGCGACGGCCGGCCCACACAAAAAAGCCTGCGCCAGATGCTGACCGAGTGGATCGACTTCCGCCAGGTCACGGTGTCGCGCCGCTCACGCTTCAGGCTGGACAAGGTGCTGGCCCGCATCCACATCCTGGAAGGCCGGGCGCTGGTGCTGCTGAACATCGACGAGGTGATCCGCATCATCCGCAACAGCGACGAACCCAAGGCGGCGCTGATCGAGCGCTTTGCGCTCAGTGATCGCCAGGCCGAAGACATCCTGGAAATCCGCCTGCGCCAACTGGCCCGGCTTGAAGCCATCAAGATCGAGCAAGAGCTGGCCGAGCTGCGCGAATCCCAGGCCAAGCTGGAAGAGATCTTGGGCAGCCCCGCTGCGCTGCGTCGCCTGCTGATCAAGGAGATCGAGGCCGACGCCAAGGCGCATGGTGATGACCGCCGCACGCTGATCCAGGCCGAAAAGCGCGCCGTGGCCGAGATCAAGGTGGTGGACGAGCCGGTGACGGTGGTGGTCAGTCTCAAGGGCTGGGTGCGTGCGCTCAAGGGCCACGAGGTGGACGCGGCCACGCTGCAGTTCAAGGCCGGTGACGCGCTGCACGGCACCTTTGCCTGCCGCAGCGTGGACACCCTGCTGGTGTTTGGCTCGGCGGCCAAGGGCAGCGGGCGCGTGTATTCGGTGCCGGTGTCGTCGTTGCCGGGTGGGCGAGGCGATGGCGTGCCCGTCACCAGCCTGATCGATCTGGAAACCGGCACGCAGCCGGCGCATTACTTTGCAGGCCCGGCCGACGCCACCTTGCTGTTGGCCAACACCGGTGGTTTCGGATTGCTGGCCAAGGCCGGTGACATGCATGGTCGGCAAAAGGCGGGCAAGGCCTTTTTGACCTTGGATGATGCCGAACGCCTGCTGCCGCCGGTGCTGGTGCTGCCTGCCCACAAGCAGGTGGCCTGCCTGTCGCTGGACGGGCGCCTGCTGGCCTTTGGCCTGGATGAGCTGAAGCTGATGGTCAACGGTGGCAAGGGCCTGACGCTGATGGATGTGAGCGACAAGGAGCCGCTGGTGTCGGTGACCAGCTTTGGCGATGTGCTCACCGTGCAGGGCAGCGGCCGTGGCGGCAAGCCCAAGGAAGAAACCATCAAGGGCAACACCCTGGCGCTGCACCAGGGCAAGCGGGCACGCAAGGGCCGCAAGGTGGAAGGTCTGCAGAAGGTGCTGCGCGTGGTGGCCTAAAGCCGCCGGTGGCGGGATCGAGTCACCTCGGCGACTTGAGCCACATCACAGGTGTTGCTCACTGGGGTAGGCCCGCATCGGCCGGGGGCCTGGGCAGGCTTAGGATGGCTCGCATCCCCAAGACCGCTTGCCCGCCCTGGCCATTCCGGCCCAGGGCCGCGTGCCAGGCGGCTCAACCCGGAGGTAGCTGCCTGTGCGTCCCACCAATGTGGCCGACCCTGCGTACTTTCACAAGGTCGTGGATTGCCAATGGGCCTGCCCGGCCCACACGCCGGTACCCGAATACATCCGCCTGATTGCCCAGGGTCGTTACGACGACGCCTACATGGTCAACTGGGTGTCCAACGTCTTCCCGGGCGTGCTGGGGCGCACCTGTGATCGCCCCTGCGAGCCGGCCTGCCGGCGCGGGCGCGTGGAAGACCCCAGCCAGGCCAAGCCCGAGCCGGTGGCCATCTGCCGCCTCAAGCGCGTGGCAGCCGATCTGAAAGGCCCCGAAGTGCGGGCCATGATGCCCCGGCCCGCGCCGCGCAACGGCAAGCGCGTGGCCTGCGTGGGCGCGGGGCCCTCGTCGCTGACGGTGGCCCGTGACTTGGCGGCGCAAGGTTATGCCGTCACGGTGTTTGACGGCGAGAAGGCAGCAGGTGGCTTCATCCGCAGCCAGATTCCGCGTTTCAGGCTGCCTGAATCGGTCATTGACGAAGAGTGCAACCATGTTTTTCAGCTGGGCGTCGAGTTTCGCTCGGGCCAGCGCATTGAGTCGATGAAGGACTTGCTGGGGCAGGGCTACGACGCGGTGTTTGTGGGCTGCGGCGCACCGCGTGGCCGTGATCTGCACCTGCCTGGCCGGCAAGAGGCCGCCTCGCACATCCACATCGGTATTGATTGGCTGGCATCGGTGTCGTTTGGCCACGTCACGCAGGTGGCGCCCCGCGTCATCGTGCTGGGCGGTGGCAACACGGCCATGGATTGCTGCCGATCGGCCCGCCGCCTGGGTGCCAGCGAAGTGAAGGTGGTGGTGCGCTCGGGCTTCGACGAGATGAAGGCCTCACCCTGGGAGAAGGAAGACGCCCAGCACGAGGGCATTCCCATCATCAACTACCACGTGCCCAAGGCCTTTGTGCACCAGGCCGGCCAGCTGGTGGCCATGCGCTTTGAGGTGGTCGAGGCCCGGTTTGACGACAAGGGCCGCCGCAGCCTGGTGCCCACCGGCCAGCCCGACGTGGAGATCGCCTGCGACGAAGTGCTGATTGCCGTGGGCCAGGAAAACGCCTTTCCGTGGATCGAGCGTGACAGCGGCATCGAGTTTGACGACTGGGGCCTGCCACGGCTGAACGCCGACACCTTCCAGAGCAGCCTGCCGCAGGTGTTTTTTGGTGGTGATGCGGCCTTTGGCCCCAAGAACATCATCACGGCGGTGGCGCATGGCCATGAAGCGGCCGTGTCGATTGACCGTTATTGCCACGCCGAAAACCCCGCCACGCGGCCGGCACCGCATGTCAACCTGATGTCGCAAAAAATGGGCATCCACGAGTGGAGCTACGACAACGCGGTGTCGCTGTCCAACCGCTTCAAGGTGCCCTGGGCCGAGGCTGAAAAGGCCCTGGCCAGCATCAAGGTCGAGGTGGAACTGGGCTTTGATGCCGCCACCGCGCTGAAAGAAGCCGCCCGTTGCCTGAACTGCGATGTGCAGACGGTGTTCACCGACAAGGCCTGCATCGAGTGCGATGCCTGCGTGGACATCTGCCCCATGGATTGCATCAGCTTCACCACCAACGGTGATGAGCCCGAACTGCGAGAGCGATTGAAGGCCCCCGCCCGCAACACCGGGCAAGACCTGTACGTGAGCGGCGAGCTCAAGACTGGCCGGGTGATGGTCAAGGACGAAGACGTGTGCCTGCACTGCGGCCTGTGTGCCGAGCGCTGCCCCACCGGGGCCTGGGACATGCAGAAGTTCTTGCTGCTCACCGGCAAGGCGGGCCCGGCCTGCCGCGACAGCCACGCCAGCACCACCGCCGTGGAGGCACCATGAACCGCATCGAAGCCGTCAACGATTTCGTCATCAAGTTTGCCAACGTCAACGGCTCGGGCTCGGCCTCGGCCAACGAGCTGTTTGCCAAGGCCATCTTGCGCATGGGTGTGCCGGTCAGTCCTCGCAACATCTTTCCCAGCAACATCCAGGGCCTGCCCACCTGGTACGAGGTGCGCGTGACCGAGGCCGGCTGGCTGGGCCGGCGCGGCGGCATCGACATGATGGTGGCGATGAACCCGCAAACCTGGGCCCAGGACGTGCGCGAGATCGAGCCGGGCGGCTACCTGTTCTACGACAGCACCCGCCCGCTGCCGCCCACGGCCTTTCGCGATGACATCAACGTCATCGGCATGCCGGTCACGGCCATTTGCAACGCCACCTACGAAGACCCCCGCCAGCGCACGCTGTTCAAGAACATCATGGTGCTGGGCGCGCTGTCGGTGCTGATGGACGTGGACCCGGCGGTGATCGAAAAGCTCTTCAGCGAGCAATACCGCGGCAAGGAGCGCCTGCTTGAATCCAATGTGCGGGCCCTGCAGGCAGGCCGCAGCTTTGCCAAGGACCACCTGAACGGCCCCATCGGCCTGCGGGTGAAAGCCGCCAACAAGGTGGGCGACCGCATCTTCATCGAAGGCAATGCCGCCGCCGCGCTGGGCTGCGTGTGGGGTGGGGCCACGGTGTGCGCCTGGTACCCCATCACGCCGTCGACCTCGGTGGTCGAGGCCTTTGACAAATACTGCCGCAAGTACCGGGTCGATCCTGAAACCGGTGAACACCGCTTCGCCATCGTGCAGGCCGAAGACGAACTGGCCTCGGTGGGCATGATCACCGGCGCGGGCTGGAACGGCGCGCGGGCCTTCACCGCCACATCGGGCCCGGGCATATCGTTGATGAGCGAATTCATCGGCCTGGCCTACTTCGCCGAGATCCCGCTGACCATCATCAATGTGCAACGCGGCGGGCCGTCAACCGGCATGCCCACCCGCACCCAGCAGGCCGACCTGATCGCCTGTGCCTATGCCTCGCATGGCGACACCAAGCATGTGATGCTGCTGCCGCAAGACCCGGCCGAGTGCTTTGAGTTCTCGGCCACCGCGCTGGACTTGGCCGACCGCCTGCAAACCCCGGTGTTCGTGATGACCGACCTGGACATCGGCATGAACCAGCGCCTGTGTGCCCCGTTGAAGTGGGACGACAGCCAGCGCATGGATCGCGGCAAGGTGATGAGCGCCGAAGAACTGGAGGCCGGCAAGGATTTTGGCCGCTACAAGGACGTGGACGGCGACGGCATCCCCTGGCGCACGCTGCCGGGCACGCACCCCAGCAAGGGCGCGTACTTCACGCGTGGCACCACGCGCAACGCGTACGCCATCTACTCCGAGGCGGGGCCCGATTACCTGTACAACGTGCACCGCTTGTTGCAAAAGTTCGCCACGGCGGCGCAACTGGTGCCACAGCCCGAAGTGAAGCCGGCCGCGCACAGCACACGTTTTGGCGTGCTGTACTTTGGCTCGACCTCACCGGCCATGGACGAAGCCCTGGCGGCCCTGGCGCACGAGGGCATCCACGTGGACGCCATGCGCCTGAAGGCCTTTCCGTTCGCAGCCAGCGTGGCTGAGTTCATCGCCGCCCATGACCATGTCTTTGTGGTTGAACAAAATCGCGATGCCCAGATGCGCACGCTGCTTATCAATGAGCTGGAGATCAACCCGGCCGATCTGATCAAGGTGCTGCACTACGACGGCACGCCCATCACGGCCCGTTTCATCACCCAGGCCATCACCGAGAAGGTGCATGCGCTGGCCGTGGCACCGCGCCGCGCGGCCATCCTGTGATCGACGCCCCGCACGCCTGAAGGCCCCGCCCATGACCTACATCGCCAAACCCACACTGCATCACCCCACGCTCACCCGCAACAAGGTGGGTTTCACCCGCCGCGATTACGAGGGCAAGATCTCGACGCTGTGCGCCGGTTGCGGCCACGACAGCATCTCGGCCGCCATCGTGCAGGCCTGCTGGGCACTCGACATCGAGCCCCACCGTGTGGCCAAGCTCTCGGGCATTGGCTGCAGCAGCAAGACACCCGATTACTTTCTGGGTGCCAGCCACGGCTTCAACACCGTGCACGGCCGCATGCCCAGTGTGCTGACCGGCGCCAACATGGCCAACCGCGAGCTGCTGTACCTGGGCGTGTCGGGCGATGGTGATTCAGCCTCCATCGGCCTGGGCCAGTTTGCCCACGCCATGCGGCGCGGCGTGCGCATGGTCTACATCGTTGAGAACAACGGCGTGTACGGCCTGACCAAGGGCCAGTTTTCGGCCACCGCCGACCGGGGCAGCCAAAGCAAGAAGGGCGTGGTCAACAACGACAACCCCGTTGACATGGTGGGCCTGGCCTTGCAGTTGGGTGCCACCTACGTGGCCCGAGGTTTTTCGGGCGACAAGGCCCAGCTGGTGCCGCTGATCATGGGTGCCATGCAGCATGGCGGCGCGGCCTTCATCGATGTGATCAGCCCCTGCGTGGCCTTCAACAACCACGCCGGCAGCACCCGCAGCTACGACCATGTGCGTGCCCACAACGAGGCCGTCAACCGCATCGATTTCATTGATCTGGCACCCGAGCAAACCGCCTCACCCGCGCCGGGCGAAGTCATCACGCTGCCCCAGGCCGATGGCAGCCCGATGCGCCTGCGCAAGCTGCACGCCGATTACGACCCCACCAACCGCGTGACGGCGGCCAACCTGCTGCAAACGCTGCAGGCCCAAGGCGAGCTGGTGACAGGCCTGCTGTATGTCGACCCCCAGGCACAAGACCTTCATCAATCTCTGCACACCGTTGCCAAGCCCTTGAACAGCCTGGGCGATGCCCAACTGTGCCCGGGTCAATCGGCGCTGGACAAGCTGAACGATTCCTTGCGGTGATGCGCTTGTGATGTCGATGTAGGCGTGACCCTGACTGAGCCGGCCTTTGCAGGCTGCGGGTGGGCGCCTTCATTCGGTCAACGGGTCAGGGTTGGGTGATTGTGGATGGCGGCATCCGACCCAGAGCGGCCCTTCGCCTGTCACTTCGCAGTGCAGTGCCGGCGCGGCGGGTGGTGGCCACTGGGGGCTCATACTGGGGCGGTCGGCGCTTCGCACCGACTACCCTCCATGCCTGGGCCAGAGGCCCAGTCCTTCGCTAGGCACAAACAGTCCCCCGGACTGTTTGTGTCCGAGCTCAGTGCTCGGTCCTGGGTAGCGTCGCCAAACTCGTTGCGCCTGACGGCTCCACTCAAACATGGCGACGAGCCAGATCACGACGCGCGCTTTGCGCGCCTACCCAGGCCCTGCGCGCTTCGGCACCCCACAAATCGCCCCCACTGGCCACCACCCGCCGCGCATCACCGCAGGTTGACTTCTTGGCTTTGAAGGCCATCGCGGACATGCCGCATCATGAACGGGCATCGCGGCGTATCGTTAGGCGGCGCTCTTTCCGTAGCGGGCTGCAAAGGCGCAGCCGAGCCCAACGCGCAGGTGGTTCGGGGGGCGGGCGCAGGGCCCATTCCCGGTGACCTCTTGCCTCGTGGTGGCA
>Ga0228698_1000201_pt1 | contig 54088 bp, 49 predicted proteins | sample McNCre117_Aug_MG_FD_178015 | JGI IMG/M metagenome (GOLD analysis project Ga0228698, IMG submission 178015) | Freshwater microbial communities from McNutts Creek, Athens, Georgia, United States - 1-17_Aug_MG | ecosystem: Environmental > Aquatic > Freshwater > Creek | place: USA: Georgia... | reverse complement strand
GACTGGTGCACGTGCATGCCGCTGCCGTTGTCGCCAACGATGGGCTTGGGCATGAACGTGGCGGTCTTGCCATAGGCGTGGGCCACGTTGTGGATCACGTACTTTTGCAGCTGGACCCAGTCAGCGCGCTGGATCAGCGTGCTGAACTTGGTGCCGATTTCCATCTGGCCGGCGTTCGCCACTTCGTGGTGATGCACTTCGACCGGGATGCCCAGGCTTTCGAGGATCAGGCACATTTCCGAGCGCAGATCCTGGCCGCTGTCGACCGGGGGCACGGGGAAGTAACCACCCTTGACCGAGGGACGGAAACCGCTGTTGCCGTGCTCGTATTCCTTGCCGGTGTTCCAGGCAGCTTCTTCAGCTTCGATCTTGGAGAAGCAGCCCGACATGTCGTTGCTCCAGCGCACGCTGTCGAACACGAAGAATTCGGGTTCCGGGCCGAAGTAGGCGGTGTCGCCCAGGCCGGTGCTCTTCATGTAGGCCTCGGCGCGCTTGGCCAGCGAGCGCGGGTCGCGCTCGTAGGGCTTGCCGTCAGCCGGATCGATCACGTCGCAGGTGAGGATCAGGGTGGGCTCTTCGAAGAACGGGTCGATGTTGGCCGTGTTCGGGTCAGGCATCAGTTGCATGTCGGAGGCTTCAATGCCCTTCCAACCTGCGATCGACGAGCCGTCGAAGGCATGGCCCGACGTGAACTTGTCTTCATCGAAATGCGAAACAGGCACGGAAACGTGCTGTTCCTTGCCGCGGGTGTCGGTGAAACGGAAATCAACAAACTTGATCTCGTTTTCCTTCACCATCGACATCACGTCGGCGACGGTCTTTGCCATCAGGAATCTCCTAGCGGAACGCGTGTTACGAATGGGGAAATGGGACTTTGCAGGTGTGCCCTGCGCCGGGGCCAGGCCCAGGTGCGAAGCGCCCAAGAATGTAGCAGAAACCATGCCCGGTTTTGACGGTGCCGCACCGCGACGACACTGGCTTGTTGCGCCCCATCCAGGGCGAAGCCCCGACACGCGTAGGCTTCTGGCCGGGGCACAACGACGCACCACAAATGCGCAAGCATATGCACCAATTGCGTGCAATGTCATCGCACCATTTTGGGGCCCAGGACTGCCCCAAAAGTGATCAGGCCCTCCAGCAGCGCGTCGAATGCCGCCTGCGTCTGCCCGGGCTGGCCCTTGACGCCCAATTCGATGTGCCGACCGTGCACCGGGTGATCGACGCTGGGCAGGCTGAAGACCTTGATCGGCGCGAAGCGCTTCTCGATGTCCTCCATCAAGGGTGTGAGCGAAGCCTCCATGGCGCCCTGCACGATCACCGACTGCTCGCGCAGCACCTGGCTGCCGTGCAGGCCAGCGTAGCGGGTATCCAGCAGGGCCTCGATCATCGGGTGGGCCATCACCGGAAAGCCGGGCACAAAGTGCACATCACCGAGCGAGAAGCCCGGGATCTTGTTGTAGGGGTTGGTGATGATCTCGGCCCCCTCCGGGAACACGCCCATGTTGAGCCGGTGCACGTTGTCTTCACGGTCGGGCTCGTAGGGCAGCCCCTGCTCACGCGCCACATCCTGCATGCGCTCCAGGATCAGGGCCTTGGCAACGGGGTGCAGCGCCAGGGCCCGTCCGCTGGCCAGCGCCGCGCACTGGCGCGTGTGGTCATCGGGCGTGGCCCCGATGCCGCCGCAGCTGAACACGATGTCGCCCGAAGCCAGGGCATGCCCCAGCGCTTCGGTGATGTGGGTGCGGTTGTCGCCCACATAGCGGGCCCAGGCCAGGCCCAGGCCGCGTGCGGTCAGCAACTCGATGACCTTGGGCAGGTGCTTGTCCTGGCGTTTGCCAGAGAGGATCTCGTCGCCGATGATGATCAGACCGAAGTTGGGCATGGGTGCGCTGCAGTGATGGCTCAAGGGCCGTTGTGGGGTGCGTCGGGCGGCGTGGGCGGTGCCAACGGTGCCGGGCTGGGTGTGACGTCGATGATCTCGCCGGTGGGCGCGGCTGCGGCCACGGCCTGACGGCGCAAGGCATCGAGTGCCGCGAGCAGGTAATGGGTGAACCACAGGGCTGAGAAGGCGAACACCAGGGTGTAGAGCCACACCGACACCGCCACCAGGACGGGTGCAAAGACCAGGGTCATCGCGCTGGCCGCCCACAGCAATGACGGCGCGGCACCCAGATACCCCGACACCACCCCGATGGCCAGCAAGGGTGCGCGGTGCTCACGCATCAATTGGCGGCGCTCGTCCACGCTGGCGTGCTGGGCCAGCACGTCGTAGCTCATCACGCGGTAATTGAGCCAGCCCCAGATGAGCGGCGGCAGCACCAGCACCAGGGGCGGGATGAACCACAAGGGCATGCTCAGCAGCAGGCACAGCAGGGCCACCAGCGTGAACCCCAGCGCCCACAGCACGCCCCCCACGCCACTGCCACCCTGCTTGCGCGCCAGGCCGGGGAAGCGCCGCTGCTCGACCAGGTTGACCATGGCTGGAGACATGAGCCAGGCCACCAGCAGCACCGACAGCACCACGATGACTGGCGCCGCCACGGCCACGACGATCATCGGGGCGATGACGGACCGAAACGATGCGCCGGCGACGGCTTCGACCCACTTGAGCGCGGCGTCAATCAGCAACCAGCTCTCGAGCGCGGCACGCACGGCCGTCACGGCATCGGTCCAGAAGAACCAGCCCAGGCCCATGGTGATCACGGTGCCCAGAACCAGCGGCAGCAGCGAAAAGCCGATGACCTTGGGATGCAGGCAATAGGCGGCGGCGCGCCAAAAGGAATCCAGCAGCAACTTCATGGCGGCAGGATACTGCACCGCCCCACGGCGCCGCAGCGCCAAGGGCTCTCAGGCGCGGCCCACCAGCCGCAGCAGGCCCAACCACTGTTGGGCCCAGAAGCCCTGGCCATAGTCGCGCCCTTCCAGTTGATCGCGGATGCCGGTGGGTTCGATGGGCGCATCAAAACGCGCGGTGCCAAACAGGATGTCCCAGATCGGGAACAGCACGGCAAAGTTGCAGCCACCCAGCGTGCCCTTGCCGGCAGATTCGTGGCCCAGGCCCACGGCATGGTGCAGGCGGTGGTAGTGCGGGCTGACCAGCAGCCAGCGTAGCGGGCCGAAATCCAGCTGGACGTTGGCATGCGACAGGCTTTCGACCATTTGCGTGACGGCCACCAGGGCCACAAACTGCCCGGGCGGCACGCCAACAGCCAGGGCCAGCAGCGCAAACACGCTGTCGCGCATCACCGAATCAAGCAGGTGGTTGCGGTTGTCGGTCCACACCGTCATCTGCCGCTGGCTGTGGTGCACGGCATGCAGTTGCCACCACCAGTTGAGCTGGTGCTGCACGCGGTGGTAGACGTAGTCGACCAGGTCAAACAGCAGCAGGTACAGCACAAAGCTCACCGCTGCGCGATCCGTGATGCCGGGCCACAGGCTGTCGAGCTCGAAGGTGGGCAGCCCACGCACATGCAACTCGCCCACCAGCATGTCCCACAGCGGGTCGATCGAAAAAAACATGGCCACCCGAAACAGGCCCAGGCGGTGCAGCAGCGTGTACAGCACATCGGTGCGCACGCCAGCCCGGTCGGTGACGGCTTCGACCGGCCGCCAGCGCTCGAGCAGGCGGCCCAGCGTGAGCAGCAACCCGATCTCGATCAGGCCCACCAGCAGCCAGCCGGTGGCGCGGTAACCATCGGCCAGCAACTGGCCCAGGCCGCTGTGAAACATCACGGGCTGCACCACGCCTTCAAACAAGGCCTGCTGCAGATCGGCAAACAGTTCGGCAAGGCGGTCCATGGGCGATCAGCGTACGCGGTATTGCGGGTGGTCGGCCAGCGTGGCAAAGCACAGGCCCTTGGCCTTGAGACCCTGGATCAAGGGCTTGAGCACGGCCGGCGCCCAGGGATCACGGCGCGACCAGATGCCCAGATGGGCCACCAGGATGTCGCCCTGGCGGATACGGGCCAGCGCCTTCTTGAGCAAGGCGTCGTTGGGGTAGCGCTCGCTGGGCAGTTCATCACCCAGAAAGCCGGCATCGGCCCAGCCCACATGGGCGAAGCCGCAGGCCTGGGCCGCGCGCAGCAGGTTGGGTGAGGTCTTGCCACCAGGCGCCCTGAACAGCGGCAGCGTGGCCTGGCCGGTGATGGCGCCCAGGCGCTGGACGGGCTGCTTGAGCTGGGCGCAATACTGGGCTGGCGTGACCGTGAGGCGCTGGCCGGCGCTGGGCCCCATGCTGGGCCGCACATCAAAGCTGCCGTCGGGGTGGTCGGCCAGCCAAATCCAATGGTCCCAGGTGTGGGTGGCCAATTGGTGGCCTTCGGCAGCGCGCTCGCGCCACCAGGGTGCCCATTGATCGTCCAGGCTCCAGCCGCCGGTTTGGGTGCGCTCATTGGCGGCGAAGAAAGTGACCTGCACCTGCTCGTCGCGCAGCACCTGGGCGATCAGCGGCGCCACGCCCATGTGGCCGGTGTCGAAGGTGAGATAAACCGGGCGAGCGCAAGCGGCTGTGGCAGGGGACGCGTTGGCCGCACCTGCTGCCAGCAACACGGCGCCCAGCGCAGCCAGGCAGCGATCAGACGCGCGGGGCATGGTCCAGGGTCCACACACCATGCGGCGAGCGGCCCACGTTCACCTGGCGCAGCACCTTGCGCTGCTCGATGTCGATGAAGGTGAGCTTGCGCGCCCAGCGCGAACTGACCAGCAAGGTCTTGCCACCGGCCAGCACTTCCATGCAATCGGGGCCACTGGGGCCGGGCAATTCGGACACCACCGTTGAGGTCTGCGTGTCGATCAGGCTGATGGTGTTGGCCACGCGGTTGCTGACAAACCAGTGGCGGCCATCTCCCTTGGCCCGGAAGGCATGTGCACCCTCGCCCGTGGTGATGCGCTGGATGAGCTTGGCCGTGTTGGGTGAGGACACGTCGTACACCTCGACCACCTTGTCGCCGGTCAGGCCCACAAACAGGCGCTTGTTGTCCTGGGTGAGGAAGAGGTCGGCGGGCATCTTGCCGCACTTGATCTTCCAGCGCGGGGTTTGGGTGGCCAGGTCGATGGCCATCAGCTCGTCGCTGTCCTGCAGCGAGGCATACACCACCGTGCTTTGGCTATCCAGGTACAGGTGGCTGGGCGTCTTGGGCGCCGGAATGCGCTTGATCAGCTTGAGCGGCTGCTCGGTTTGCTGCGGCAGCCAGTGGTACAGGTCCACATGATCCAGGCGGTTGGCCGCGGTGACAAACCACTTCATGTCGGCCGAAAAACGCAGCTGGTAGGGATCGGTGATGTTGGGCAGCACACGCTGGATCTCGGCCGTGACCGGATCGATGAAGGTCAGCGAGTTGCTCAAGGCATTGGCCACCAGCAGGCTCTTTTCGTCTGGCGTGAGGTACAGGTGGTGCGGCTCCTTGCCGGTGGCAATGCGCTTGCGTTCGGTGTAGGTGACCGGATCGATGACGCTGATGTTGGCGTCCAGCGAATTGAGCACAAAGATCGGGTTGGTGCCAGGCGTGGACCCCGGTTGGGCCCAGGACGCATCAAAGGGCAGCAGACCACCCAGCGCGGGCGCGGCAAGGGACAACGCACGGCGGCGCGTGATGGAAATCGGCATCTGGCAGGCGGCACACGGCCGTCAAAGAGGAGATCAGGGACAACCCGTTAGTGTAGGCGGCCCGGCCCCACCCTGCCCTGTGGCCGCCCTTCGGGCCGCTTGTGCCAGATCAACGGCGCGCAGCGCGGCGTCAGTCGTCGTCGCCGCCCACCAGATCACCCAGGATGCCCGCACCGGCGCCAAAGCCGCCCAGCAGTGAGCCTTCCTCGCGCGAACCACCGCGCTGCGGTGCCGCCGCGAACACCCGGCTGGCCAGACGGCTGAAGGGCAGGCTTTGCAGCCAGACGGTGCCGGGGCCCGTCAGCTTGGCAAAGAACAGGCCTTCGCCGCCAAACAGTGCCGTCTTGATCTTGCCGACGTACTGGATTTCGAAGTTGACGCTGGGTGTGTAGCCCACCAGGCTACCGGTGTCGACCATCAGCGACTGGCCGGGCTGCAACTCGCGGCGCACCACCGTGCCGCCGGCATGCACAAAGGCCAGGCCGTCGCCATCCAGGCGCTGCATGATGAAGCCTTCTCCGCCGAAGAAGCCCACCGACATCTTTTGCTGGAAGTGGATGCCCAGCGTGACGCCCCGGGCCGCGCACAGAAAGGAATCCTTCTGGCAGATCAGGGTGCCGCCCAGGTGGCGCAAATCCATTGGCACGATCTTGCCGGGGAACGGGGCACCAAACGCCACCTTCTGCTTGAGCGTGGACTGGTTGGTGTAGACCGTGGTGAACATCGATTCACCGGTGATCAGACGCTTGCCGGCACCCAGCAGCTTGCCCAGCAGGCCCGTGCTGCCGCCAGAACCATCGCCCAGCACGGTGTCCATGCTGACCCCAGCATCCATGAAGAACAGACTGCCGGCTTCGCCCACTGCAGCCTCGCCGGGATCGAGTTCGATCTCGACGAATTGCATCTCCGAGCCCTTGATCTCGAAGTCGACCACATCCATGCTCATGCTGATGACCCTTTCGTTGGTGGCTGCTTGCGCTCAGTGCGGGTTGTCAAAAAACACGTAGTTGGTGCCCTGGTTGCTGATCTCGAAATACACCCGCTTCTCGCCAGGGTCGGCCACGAAGTTCAGGTTCTCGTCGAGCACACCGTAGCCGTAGCGGTAGTTGCGCGGTTGGCCATCTTCAGTGCCGTAGGCGGTCGAGATCTTGTCGATCTTGAGAAAACGGCGCACCAGCTTGTCGCCAGCGTAGATCTCGAGCACGCCATCGGTGCCCGTCCAGTTCTGGATGCTGCGGCGGATCTCGTTCTGCTTTTCCTGCGTGCAGGAGACCATCAATGTGCTGATGGCCAGACCGGCCAGCAGGGCTGCCATGCGCTTGTTCATGCGGAGTCCTCGTCCTTGGTGCCAAAAATCTTGTCGCCGGCATCACCCAGGCCCGGGATGATGTAGCCCAGTTCATTCAGGTGACTGTCTACGGCCGCAGCCCAGCAGCGCACATCAGGGTGGGCCTTTTCAAGCGCCGCGATGCCTTCGGGTGCGGCCACCAGCACCAGGGCGCGGATGTCCTGGCAGCCCCTGGCCTTGAGCAGATCAATGGTGGCGATCATCGAGCCGGCGGTGGCCAGCATCGGGTCGACGATGATGGCCGTGCGCTCGTTCAGGTGGCCCACAAAGCGCTCAAAGTAGTGCACGGGCTGCAAGGTTTCGTGGTCACGCGCCAGGCCCACCACACTGACCTTGGCATTGGGCACCAGATCCAGCACGCCTTCAAGCATGCCCAGCCCGGCACGCAGGATGGGCACGATGGTGACCTTGCGGCCCGCGATCTGGTCCACCTCGACCGGCCCGCTCCAGCATGGGATGGTGGTCTTTTCGAGCGGGAAATCGGCGGTGGCTTCATAGGCCAGCAGGCGGGCCAGCTCGTGCGTCAGCTCACGAAACTTCTTGGTGGAGATCGGGTCTTCACGCAGCAGCCCGATCTTGTGTCGCACAAGCGGATGCTGGATGGCGATCACGGGCATGAGGCCTCCTGTTGGACGATGATTCAGGCCGGCTTGTGGCGCCGCTGGCGCAGGGCCTCGTACAGGCACACGCCCGAGGCCACCGACACGTTCAGGCTCTCCACCGCACCGGCCATGGGGATGCGCACCAGCACGTCGCAGGTCTTGCGGGTGAGCGCGCGCATGCCCGGGCCTTCGGCGCCCAGCACCAGGGCCACCGGGCCGGTCAGATCCAGGTCGTACAGCGTTTGATCGGCGTCTTCGGCCGTGCCCACCACCAGGATGCTGCGGTCTTTCAGCTCATTGAGCGTACGGGCCAGGTTGGTGACCATCAGGTAGGGCACGGTCTCGGCCGCGCCACTGGCCACCTTGGCCACGGTGGCATTGAGACCCACGGCGTGGTCCTTGGGGGCCACCACGGCGTGCGCACCGGCACCATCGGCCACGCGCAGGCAGGCGCCCAGGTTGTGCGGATCGGTCACGCCATCGAGCACCAGCACCAGCGGCGGGCCGCTGACTTCATCCAGCACGTCATCCAGCGAGTGCACCTGGGCCAGCGGGTTGACCTTGGCCACCACGCCCTGGTGGCGCGGGCTGCCGGCCAGCCGGATCAGGCGGTCATCGTCGCTGTCGATCAGCTTGGCGCCGGCCTCCTTGGCGCGGTCGACGAATTGCCGCATCCGGGCGTCGCGTCGCGTGGCGTCGACATGGATCTCGACGATGGAATCGGGGGCGGTCTTCAACCGCACGGTGACGGCATGGAAGCCGAACAGAATTTTGGCGCTCATGGCCGGACTGTAGCCGCTGGCAGGCGCCGCGCAGCGCTCAGGCGCCTGGCCGCCAGCCCTGCAGCGCTGTGAGCAGGCCGATCAGCAGGGGCTGGTGCACCATGTAGATGGTCAGCGGCCGCTGCCCCAGCCAGGCCAGCACCTGCGTGCCGGGTGGCAGGCTGCCCGCCAGCCATGCAGGCCGGCGGGCCATCAGCCATTGGCCGGCAGCCAGGCCCCACAGCATCACGCCCAGCCAGGGCAGCACGGGCACGTAGTCTTCGGTGAAGGGCTTGTGGGTGACCAGGCCCACCCAATTGCTCCAGCGGTGGTCAAACCAGGGCGACTGCACCCCGTGTGGCAAGGCCAGCGCCACGGCACCCAGCACCCACAGGGCAGCACCACCGACAGGCAGGCAACGCACGATGATCAGCATCAGGGCCACCCCATGCAAGACGCCAAAGCTGATCCAGCTTTGCGGAAACATCAGCGCCGAGCCTGCCGACACCAGCGCTGCACAAGCTGCCACCTGGGCCCAGCGCCGCCAGAATCGCGGCCAGCCTTGCCCGGCTTGCAAGGCCGCTGCCTGGCCCAGCCCGGCGCACAGCAGGAACAGCGTGACGATGCAGGTGCGCTGGGTGGTCCAGAGGGCATCACTGGTGAAGTGGTAGGCCGGCCGGATCCAGCCCATGTGGTTCAGATCGAAGGCAAAGTGAAACGCCACCATCCACACGATGGCCGCGCCGCGCAAGGCGTCCAGGCGCTGCCAGCGCAGGCCGGACGGGGCTGGATGTGAACGAGAGGAGGCAGCGGCTTTCACAGGGGAAATGGTAGAGCCTTCCGGGCTCCTAGAATCGCGCATCCATCTGCCCGTAGCTCAACTGGATAGAGCAGCTGCCTTCTAAGCAGCAGGTCGGGGGTTCGAGTCCCTCCGGGCAGGCCACTCTGGTGCTGGTCCTCAAGTTGATCGCCCTGGTGGCCGATAACCGTTGACGAACAAGCAGGTGCTGCGCGGTGTGGGCCCTGTTTGCATGCAACTCGAACGGGGATCGGACACCATGAAACGCACTCTTGTGGCGCTGGCCGCAGCCATGCTGGGCGCAGGCGCCTGGGCAGGCGCCGTCAGCAACACCACCAACGACGTCACCTTGCGCCTGACCGGCTTTGCCTATGGCAGTGCCAGCGCCGACCTGACCCTGGACAGCAATGGCGTGATTGGCGTGGGTGAACTCAAGGGCGAGATCACCCGCAATGGGGTGACCACCTCGTTCCTCACCTACTGCACCGACATCTACCAGAGCGTGGGGTTCAACACCACCTACACCTACACCCAGGTGGCCAATGGTGCGTCGCCGGGCTTCAGTACCGGCCAGGCCGATCTGCTGGGCAAGCTGTACACGCTGGCCGGGCGGGATGTGGACACCACCGATGAGAGCGTGGCGTTTCAGTTGGCGGTGTGGGAGATCGTTAACGAAAGCAACTCGGGCCTGAACGTGCAGAGTGGCCTCTTCAAGCTGGTGGCTGGCGCGGGCTCGGTGTCCAATGCCCAGATCACACTGGCCAACAACTGGCTCACGGCCGTGTCGGATGTGAACGCCGTGAAGTCATTCAATGCCGAGCGCCTGTACAGCAGCGTCACACAGGATTTTGTGGTGTTCACGCAGGTGCCCAACGTGAGCATCCAGAACGTGCCCGAACCAGCCAGCTTTGGCTTGGTGGGGCTGGCGCTGCTGGGCTTGTGGGGCACTCGCCAGGCGCGCCGTCGGTAGGCCGGGCAGCCACCCGGAAACAAGAAAGGCCGCAAGCGATTGCGGCCTTTTTGCTGTTGAGTGGTCGGGGCGATAGGATTCGAACCTACGACCCTCTGGTCCCAAACCAGATGCGCTACCAGACTGCGCTACGCCCCGAAGCCTGCCATTCTAGACCGGCGCGGGCAGCAGCAGTTGGCGGGCCACGGCTTCGCACTGGGTGATGTGCTGCTCACACACATAACGCAGGGCCGAATACGTCAAGCCGGCCGACAGCAGCTGGCCGGCCACCGGCAGGTATTTGGTGGCCTGCTGAGCGCTCAGGCGCACGCCCACTTTCTTCAGCACAAACAGCACCAGCTCGCGGCTGATCAGGCGCCCGGCCACCATGCTGCCGGCCGCTGAAATGGCCTTGTAGACCACCACCTTGCGGTCGGGCGACAGGCGCTCGACCTGCTCGGCGCTGAGCCCGAAGGCCGCGCTGATCTCGGGCAACAGCTTGACGAGCACACCCACGTCCGTCACCCAATCCACGCCGGGGATGGGCACCATGGCCACGCCCGCGGCCAGCAGGGCCCGTTGGCGCACCCGCCTGCGGCAGCGGTCTGCGGCCAGGCTGATGGCATCGGCTTGGGGCTTCATGGTGTCATCAGGCCGGTGCCTGGCCCATCACGACGATGCCGTCGGCGTCGGCCACCAGCCAGTCGCCGGGTCGCACGGCAACACCCTGCACCTGGATGGGCACGTCCACCTGACCTGCCTGTTTGCGATCAGTGGGCAACGGCATCAGCGCCAGGGCGCGGATGCCCACATCGCACTGGGCCAGCTCGGCCACATCGCGCACGCAGCCATCCACCACCACCCCGGCCCAGCCATTGCGGGCAGCGGCCGCCGCGATGTTGCCGCCCACCAGCGCGCGGCGCAGCGAGGCGGCGCCATCGACCACCAGCACACGCCCGTTGCCCGGGCCTTCCAGCAGGGCCTTGACCGAGGTGTTGTCTTCAAAGCACTTGACGGTGACCACCGGGCCCTGGAAGGCCGCACGCCCGCCGTAGGACTGGAACACCGGTGGCAGCACCCTGAACTGGCCGCTGGCATCGGCCTTGTGGGTGTCGCAGAGGTCACAGGTGGGGATGAAAGTGGTCATGGCTCGCTCCAGATCAACGCTGTTCAGCCAGCGATGATAGGAGCGCGGCCCAACCCGGGCTGACAGCCTTGGGCCTCAGCGCCGGTGTTCACGCAGCAGGTTGCGGGCGATCACCAGTTGCTGGATCTGCGAGGTGCCTTCGTACAGCCGGAACAGGCGCACGTCGCGGTAAAGGCGCTCGATGCCGTACTCGGCCATGTACCCTGCCCCGCCAAAGATCTGCACCGCGCGGTCGGCCACACGGCCGCAGGCTTCACTGGCGAAGTACTTGCAGCAGGCAGCCTCGGTGGACACCGGCTGGCCGTCGTCGCGCCGGCGGGCGGCGTCCATCACCATGCATTCGGCGGCATAGGTGTCGGTCTGGCTGTCGGCCAGCATGGCCTGCACCAGTTGAAACTCGGCGATGGCCTGGCCGAACTGCTGGCGCTCGGCCGCGTAGGCCAGGCTGTCGGCCAGCAGGCGCTTGGACACGCCCACACAGATGGCGGCAATGTGGATGCGGCCCTTGTCCAGCACCTTCATGGCCGTCTTGAAGCCCTGGCCCTCACGCAGGCCGATCAGGTTGGCAGCCGGCACTTTCACGTTGTCAAACATGACATCGCAGGTGTGCGCGCCGCGCTGGCCCATCTTGCGATCAGGCTTGCCCAGGCTGATGCCAGGGCTGCGCGCATCGACGATGAAGGCCGACACGCCCGATGCCCCCGTTCGCGCAGGATCGGTGCGGGCCATCAGCGTGAACATGCCGGCATGGGGCGCGTTGGTGATGTAGCGCTTGCTGCCGTTGACCACGTAGTGATCACCCTGGCGGATGGCGGTGGTGCGCAGCGAGGCGGCATCCGAGCCAGCACCGGGCTCGGTCAGGGCAAACGAGGCAATGACCTCGCCAGTGGCCAGCTGCGGCAGCCACTGCGCCTTTTGCTCGGGCGTGCCATCAAACACGATGCCTTGCGAGCCAATGCCCACGGTGGTGCCGATCACCGAGCGAAAGGCCGGTGACGTCTGGCCCAGCTCGATCATGACCCGCACTTCTTCTTCCATGGTCAGGCCCAGGCCACCGTACTCTTCGGGGATGCACAGGCCAAACAGGCCCATGTCGCGCATCTCCTGCACCACCTCGGGCGGGATTTCATCGGTGTCGGCCACCTGGTGCTCGAGCGGCACCAGGCGTTCACGCACATAGCGGGCCACGGTATCAACCAGGGCCTGGGTGGTGGATTCGTCTCGGATCATGATCTTGGGTGCCCGGTGGCGGTTCAGAGGGTGTCGGCGGTGCCCAGAATGGCCGTGGCCTGGCTGGACAGCGTGCCGCCATTGCCATGGGCCAGGGCCACCTTCACGCCAGCCACCTGGCGCTCGCCGCATTCACCACGCAACTGCCGCACCGCTTCGATCAGCGCGAAGATGCCGTACATGCCGGGGTGCGTGCAACTGAGCCCGCCGCCATTGGTGTTGACCGGCAGGCGACCGCCCGGGCCGATGGCACCATCGCGCACAAAGGCACCGCCTTCACCCTTGGCGCAAAAGCCCAGGTCTTCCAGGAACAGCAGGGTGTTGATGGTGAAGGCGTCGTACAGCTGCGCCACCTGCACATCACGCGGGGCCAGGCCGGCCATGGCAAAGGCCGCCGCGCCGCTTTGCTTGGCGGCGGTCACCGTCAAATCGGGCATGGAGGAAATCTGCCGGTTGAAGCAGGCCGTGGCCGTGCCCAGCACATGCACCACTGGCCGGCGGCCGTGGCGCGCCGCGTCAGACCGGCTGAGCACGAAGGCCCCCGCGCCGTCGGTCACCAGGCAGCAATCACGCACCGTCAAGGGATCGGCCACCATGCGGGCCTTCAGCACGTCATCGATGCTCAAGGGGCCGCGCTCAAAGGCCTCGGGGTTCAGCCTGGCCCAGGCGCGGGCGGCCACGGCCACCTCGGCCAGATCACGGCGCGTGGTGCCATACAAGGCCATGTGGCGCGATGCTGCCAGCGCATACGCCGCCACCGGCAACACGGGCTCGTAGGGCATCTCGTAGGGCTGCGGATCCATCACTCGGCGGGCATCGGCCACGGCCTTGCGGTTCATGGTGCCGGTGCGCTGGGTGCTGCCGTAGCACACCAGCACATGGTTGCACTGCCCCGCCGCCAGGGCCAGCATGGCCGGCATCAGGTGCGCGATGAAACTGCTGCCGCCCAGCATGGTGCCGTCGATGAAGGTGGGTTGCAGGCCCAGGTACTCGATCACCGGCATGGGCCACATGGTTGACAGCACGCTGGCCGTGCACAGGCCGTCGATGTCGCGCATCGTCAGGCCTGCATCGGCCACGGCACGGTGCGCCGCATGGGCCAGCAGCGACATGTCGGTGGTGCCCGGGGCTTCGCCGCAGCCGTAGGTGGCCACGCCGGTGATGGCAGCGCTGCCGCGCAGGTCCTGGAGGCTGAAGCTCATGCTGCGCCCTCCAGCGGATCAAACACCACCAGGCCCTTGCCTGCATCCACGTGCACGCGCGCTTTCACGCGCTGGCCGATGCGCACGGCGTCGGGCGCGATGCCTTCGACACGGCTCATCAGGCGCACGCCTTCGTCCAGATCGACCAGGCACACGTTGTAGTCGCCGCCGGCATCGGGCTTGCGCCGGATGGTGGTGACCGCATGCACCGTGCCCAGGCCGCTGGGCTCGACCAGGTCGGGTGCCAGTGCGCCGCAGTGCGGGCACAGCTCGCGCGGAAAGTACACATGCCGCTGGCAGGTGCCGCAGCGCTGGATCAGGAAGCGCCCGGCATCCAGCGCTTGCTGGTGCTGGATGAGAACGGCAGCTTGGGGTTCGCTCATGGGTGATGGAGACACGATTGGCTGGAACTGTGCAGTCTGCCTACTGCGGCCTGCCTGCGCCATTCGCGTTTGCCAAAGGGGCACCTCAGGCAAACCCCTTGTTTGGCAAACACGAATTGCCAGCGGCCGAGCGCGCCTGCAAGCTGCGCCCTTCTCACGATCTGGCACTGCCCTGCCTGAGGACCGATCCATGACCTTGCCTGCCGCCCCTGTGCGCCGCCTCCTCCTCACTGCGCTGATCGCCGCCTGCGCCCTGCCCGCCTGGGCACAGGCGCCTGGCGGTGGTGGCACCCTGCGCCTGCTGGTGGGCTATGCGCCAGGTGGGCCGGTGGACGCGATGGCCCGCATCTTTGCGCCGGCCCTGGCCAAGGAACTGGGCCAGACCGTGATCGTCGAGAACAAGCCCGGTGCCAGCGGAGCCCTGGCTGGCGAACAGACCGTGAACGCACCGCTGGACGGCAGCGTCATCTTTTTTGCGGCCAGCCCCACCATCACCATCGTGCCGCACATCCAGAAGAAGATGCGGTTCGATCCGGCCAAGGACTTGCTGGCCATCGTGCCGTTGCTCAGTTATGCCAATGTGCTGGTGGTCAACAAGGACAACCCGGCGCGCAACCTGGGTGACCTGCTGGCCCAGGCCAAGGCCAACCCGGGCAAGGTGTTCTACGGCTCGGCGGGCGTGGGTGCCAGCAACCACCTCAGCGGCGAGTTGCTGGCGCACCAGGCCAAGGTCACCTTGATCCACGTGCCCTACAAAGGCAATGCACCGGCCATGACCGATGTGATCGGGGGCCAGTTGCAGATGATGTTCGACATCGTGGGCGGCGCGCAGAAGTTCATCGCCGCCGGCCAGGTGCGGGCACTGGCGGTGACCTCGGCCCAGCGCAACCCCATGCTGCCCGATGTGCCCACCATGCGTGAGGCCGGCCTGCCCAACTACGAGGTGGGTGGCTGGTATGGCCTGTACGGCCCACCCAAGCTGCCCGCCGCCCAGGCCGAGCGCCTGGCCGATGCCACGCGGCGCGTGCTGGCCACGGCCGATTTTCAGGCCCGGTTGGCCGCCCTCGGTTACACGCCCTGGGTGGGCAATGGTGAGCAGCTGGCCGCGCAGGCCGCCAAGGAGCGCGCCTTGTGGGGCACGGTGACCAAGGGCATCGAGATCGACTGATGCCACGCATCCACGACCTGCTGGACCAACTGGCCAGCAGCCGCCCGCAACACGCCCTGCTGCTGGAGCCCGACACCACCACCTCGGCCGCAGCCCTGCAGGCCATGAGCCAGGCACTGGCCGCTGAGTGGGCCGCTGCCGGTGTGGTGGCCGGTGACCGCGTGCTGCTGGTGGCCGAAAACTGCGCGGCCCACATTGCCGCCATCATGGCCTGCAGCCGCCTGGGTGCCTGGAGCTGCGGCCTCAATGCCCGCCTGACCGCTGCCGAGCTGGCCGCCTTTGCCGCCAAGGCTGATGCCCGCCTGGCCTGCTACACCGTGGCGGCATCACCCGATGCCGCGCGGCATGCCCAGGCTGCCGGCACACAGCCCAGCGCGGCCGTGCCAGGCCTGGCCAGCAGTGCCGTGCGGGCGGCATCACCCGCCACACCCCAGGAGCTGGCCCAAGAGGTGGCGGCCATCATCTTCACATCGGGCACCACGGGCTCGCCCAAGGGTGTGCTGGTGTCGCATCGGGGGCTGATGCACTTTGCGCAGGTGTCTTCGCGATCACGGGGCCTGACACCCCAAGACCGCATCTACGCCTGCCTGCCCATGAGCCACATCTTTGGCCTGGCCACGGTGCTGATGGCGGCGCTGGCCGCTGGCAGCAGCCTGGTGCTGCGCAGCCGCTTTGAGCCCGATGACCTGAGCCACGCCCTGGCCCACCTGGAGGTGAGCAACCTGCTGGGCCCGCCCACGCTGTTCTCGCGCTGGCTGGCGCACCTGCAGCAGGCAGGCGTGACGCAGCCGCACGCGCCGCGCCTGCGTTATGCGTACACGGGCTCGGCGCCCATGGACATGGCCCTGAAGGCGCGCGTGGAAGCCGTGCTGGGCCTGCCGCTGCACCATGGCTACGGCCTGTCCGAGTACGCGGGGTCGCTGATCCTGACCTCGCTGGCGCCCGATGGTTTGCCCAGGAAGGACCAGGCCGTGGGTTTTCTGGCCGAGGGGGCCGAACTGCGCATCGTCGATGGCCAGGGCCAGGATCTGCCCACTGGCCAGGCCGGCGAGATCTGGATTCGGGGCCCTGGCCTGATGCCCGGCTACTGGCGTGATGCCAAGGCCACCGCCGCCGTGATGCGCCCGGGTGGCTGGTATGCCACGGGTGACCTGGGCCGCATCGACACGGCCGACGGCGCGGTGTTCATCGTTGGCCGCCTGAAGGAAATGATCATCCGTTCGGGCTTCAATGTGTACCCGGCCGAGGTGGAGGCCGTGCTGCTGGGCTTTGGCCACATTGCGCTGGCGGCCGTGGTGGGTGAGCCCGAGGCCGATGGCAATGAGCGGGTGGTGGCCTATGTCGAGATGCAGGCAGGCCACCAACTGGACGAGCCGGCGCTGCAGCAGCACCTGTCCAGCCGGCTGGCCCCCTACAAGCGGCCAGCCCGTGTGGTGGTGCTGCCGGCCATGCCGATGACGGCCAACGGCAAGCTGCTCAAGCGCGGGCTCAGGCAGGCGGCCGAGGCCGCCGGGATCACACCGGATCCCAGGTGAACACGTCGCCCGAGCGATCCAGATCGTAGAAGCTGGCCTTGAGCGCCGGCATGGCGTGGCTGGCCACGGTTTCGGGCGTCCAGCCTTCGCTGCGGTGCACGCTGCGCTCGGGGCGCGGCTGGCTCATCAGGAAGATCTCGTTGTTGCGCACGGCAAAGATCTGGCCATTCACATCGCGCGCGGCATCGCTGGCCAGGTACACCGCCACCGGGGCGATCTTGGCCGGCGTCATCTGCTGCATGCGGGCCACGCGGGCCTTTTCTTCGGGGGTGTCGGTGGGGATGCTGCCGATCATGCGGCTCCAGGCAAAAGGGGCGATGCAGTTGCTGCGCACATTGAACTTCTTCATGTCCAGCGCAATGCTTTTGCTGAGCGCGGCAATGGCCAGCTTGGCCGAGGCGTAGTTGGCCTGGCCAAAGTTGCCGATCAACCCGGATGTGCTGGTCATGTGCACGTAGGCGCCGCTTTCCTGCTCCTTGAAGTGGTTGGCGGCAGCTCGGCTGACGTAATAGGAGCCGTACAGGTGCACCTTGATCACCGAGTCAAACTCGTCCAGGCTCATCTTGTGGAAGAAGCGGTCGCGCAGGATGCCGGCGTTGTTGACCACCACATCGATGCGGCCAAACACATCCAGCGCGTTTTGCACGATGCGACCGGCAGGCACGGGTTCACTGACGCTGTCGGTATTGGCCGTGGCCTGGCCGCCAGCGGCCTGGATCTCGGCCACCACGCGTTGCGCCGGGCCGGTGTCACCGCCCTCGCCGGCCACCGACGCGCCCACGTCGTTGACCACCACCTTGGCGCCTTGCGCCGCACACTGCAGTGCGATGTCACGCCCGATGCCGCCTCCGGCACCCGTGACCACCACCACCTTGCCTTCCAGCATGTTGCCTTGCGCCATGTTCTTCACTCCTTGTTCGGTTGGATAACGGGGGTTGCGGCCGGCCACACAAAGGCCGCAGGCTGCTTGTCCAAAAAGGCCTGCACCGCCTGCACGTGGTAGCGGCTTTGGAAGCACAGCGCCTGGTGATCGGCCTCGGCCGCCAGCGTGGTGTTCAGGTCGGTGGCCAGGGCCATGCCCAGCTCTCGCTTGATCAGACTGGTGGCCAGCGGCGAGGCACCGGTGAAGCTTTGGGCCAGGGCCTGGGCTCGGGCCAGCAGGCCTTCGGCGGGCACCGATTCCATCACCAGGCCCAGGCGCAAGGCTTCGTCGATGCCCACTTCGCGGGCCGACAGCATGAGCTCGCGGGCCCGCTGCACGCCCACCACGCGGGGCAAGGTGTACATGGCGGCAAAGTCGGGCACCAGGCCCACCTTCATGAACGACATGCAAAAGCGGGCCTTCGGCGTGGCCAGCACAAAGTCAGCCATCAGGGCCAGGCTGAAGCCAGCCCCGTAGGCCACGCCATCGACCGCGGCGATCAGCGGCTTGTCCAGTTCAACCAGCGCACGCATCCAGGGCTGCACCTCGCGCATGCGCTGGCGCCAGCCTTCCACGTCCATCTGATCGCGCACGGCCACCATGCCGCGCAAGTCGCCCCCGGCACAAAACGCACCGCCGGCACCGGTGAGCACCAGGGCCCGTACGGTCGGGTCGGCGGCCAGTTGGGGGATGACGTCGGCAAACGCCTCTTTCATCTCGTTGCTCAGCGCATTGCGGGCTTCGGGGCGGCTCATCGTGAGCGTGGCCACGCCCGCTGCGATGTGGGTGCTCAGGCAAGTCATGGTGGTCACTCCAGTTTGATATTGAGGTCTTTGATGAGCTTGGCATACAAGGGGCCGTCGGCCTTGATGACCGCTGCAAAACCTTCGGGCGTGCTGCCCACTGGCGTCAGGCCCAGGTCTTCGATGCGTGCCGTGATCTCGGGCTGGCGAACGGCCTTCTGAATGTCGGCCGACACCTTGGCCACGATGGCCGCAGGCGTGGCGGCAGGCAGCAAAAAGCCGAACCAGCCCTTGGGCTCAAAACCCTTGTAGCCCAGGTCTTGCAACACGGGTGCATCAGGCGCCATTTTCATGCGCTCAGTGCCCGTCACGGCCAGCACCTTGACCTTGCCAGCGCCAATGAAGGATCGGCCCGTGCCGGCATCCACAAAGGCCATGCTCAGTTGACCGCCCAGCAGGTCGGTCATCATGGGCGCAGCGCCCTTGTAGGGCACATGGGCCAGATCGGTCCTGGTGTAGTGCTTGAAGTTCTCACCCTGGATGTGCGCACTGGTGCCGTTGCCATAACTGCCGTAGCTGTGCTTGCCAGGCTGCGAGCGCACCAGGGCGATGTAGTCGTCGAGCGTCTTGACTGGCATGTCGGCACGCACCACCAGCAGGCTGGTGCTGGATGCCAGCATCGACACCGGCGCGAAATCCTTGAAAGGGTCATAGGGCAGCTTCATCAGTGCCGGGCTTTGCACAAAGGCCGTGATGCCCAGCAGCAGCGTGTAGCCATCGGGCGGGGCCTTGGCCACCATGTCATTGCCGATCACACCGCTGGCACCGGGCTTGTTCTCGATGGTCACCGGCTGGCCCCAGGCCTCTTGCAGGCGCGCGCCTACCATGCGCGCCAGGGCGTCGGTGGCACCACCCGGGGCATAGGGCACCACGATCTTGACGGCACGTGCTGGCCAGTTGCTGGCCTGGGCCTGTGCCGACAGCGGTTGCGCAAGCGCCAGCAGGGACAGCCCCGCTGCCAGCAGGCTGCGGCGGATGGAGTGATTCATCGGGGGTCTCCAGTTTGTTGTTCTGCCTGTTGCAACTCGCGCCACAGGATCTTGCCGGTGCCTGATTTGGGCAAGTGGTCGACAAAGGCCACCACCCTGGGCGCCTTGTACACCGCCATGTGTGTCCGTGCCCAGGCCACGATGTCGGCAGCCTGGGTGATGCCCCGGGCCTCTGGCTTGAGCACCACCACGGCCTTGACGGCTTCGCCGGCACGGGCATCCGGCGTGGCGATCACGCAGGCCTCGTGGATGGCGGGGTGGGCGTACAGCAGGTTCTCCACCTCGGCAGGCCACACCTTGAAACCCGAGGCGTTGATCATGCGCTTGAGCCGGTCGCGCATGAAGAAGTAACCCTCGTCATCGACCGAGCACAGGTCACCGGTGCGAAAAAAGCGCTTGCCCGAGGTGTCGCCCGGCAAGGTGATGAACGCGGTGGCATCGGCAGGGCTGGTGGCATCGGGGGCGCCGCCCCAATAGCCCAGCATCAGCTGCGGCGCATGGGTGACCAACTCGCCCACTTCGCCAGGGGGCAACTCTTGCAGCGTGTCGGGGTCGATCACGCGTGAATCCACATGCTGCGTGGGCACACCCAGGCATTGCGGCTTTTCGCGACCCACCGGGTTGCAATGCAGGAACGACGCGGTCTCGGTCATGCCGAAGGCCTCGCTGTAGACGATGCCGCATCGCTGCTTGAGTTGCGCCGCAACGGCTTCGGGCATGGCCGCGCCACCACCCACCAGGCGGCGCAGGCTGGACAGATCGGCTTGCTCGATGCCCGGCTGGTTGAAGAAGTCGATCACCATGGTGGGCGGCGCGGCCCAAAAGGTGACGCGGTACCGCCCCATCAGCTGCGCTGCGGCCTGCCGGTCCCAGCGTGGCAGCATCACCACCGTGGCGCCCAGCAGGATCGGCAGGTTCAGGCCGTTCTGCATGCCCAGCAGATGGAACATCGGTGCCACCGCCAGGATCACTTCGTCGGGCTGCAGGCTGCGCCAGACCGCCGAGGCGCCCAATGAGCTTTGCATGGTGCGGTGGGTGTGGCGGCAACCCTTGGGCTTGCCGGTGGTGCCCGATGTGTAAGGCAGCACACACAGGTCATCGGGGCCGGCGGCATGCGGCGCGGGCTGATGCGCGGCGGCCATGGCCTGCAGCCAGGGGGTGCAGCGGGCGTCAGCGAGCGGTGGTCCGCCCTCCGAAGGCGTCAGCACCAGCACATGGCGCAACGCACTGCAGGCCAGCGCGCGCTCGGCCAGTTCGGCGCCCACGATGACCACCTTGGCACCGCTGTCGGCGGCCAGCCAGGCCAGGTCGTCGGCGGTGCTCATGGCGTTGACCGGCACCACCATGGCATCGGCACGCAGCACCGCGTAGTAGGCTGCCGAGAAGGCCGGGCTGTTTTGCGCAAACAGCAGCACCCGGTCGCCCCGCCGCACGCCGGCCACCTGTTGCAGCCAAGCCGCGAGCGATTCGGTCTGGGCCAGCAGTTGCCCGTAGCTCACAACCTGATCACCAAAGACGATGGCTGGCTTGTCGGAGTGCCGGGCGGCGGCGATCTGCAGGTTGGCCCACAACGACCGCTCAGGCACCGCCAAGTCGCGTGGTACCTCAGGTGGCCAGTAGCGCACGCCGCTCACCGGGTGCCGCCCTCCATGCTGCGGGCGATCAACTCTTTCATCACCTCGTTGCTGCCACCATAGATGCGGCCCACGCGGTGGTCGGCGTACAGCCGGGCGATGGGGTATTCGTTCATGTAGCCATAGCCGCCATGCATCTGCACGCAGTCGTCGATCACCTGGCACACCGATTCGCTCACCCACAGCTTGGCCATGGCCGCGGTGGCCAGATCCAGCGTGCCGGCCAGTGACCGCACGATGCAGTCATCAACAAAGCTGCGGGCAATGGTGAGTTTGGTCTGGCACTCAGCCAGCTTGAAGCGGGTGTTCTGCATGGCCATCAGCGGCTTGCCAAAAATGTGGCGCTGCTGCACATAGGCCAGGGTTTCGTCGATGGCGCGCTGCATGGTGGCCACACCCCCCACGCCGATGATCAAACGCTCACGCGGCAATTGCTCCATCAGTTGCACAAAGCCCCGGCCTTCTTCAGTGCCCAACAATTGGTGGCAGGGCACGCGCATCTCATGGAAGAACAGCTCGGTGGTGTCGGTGGTGTGCTGGCCCACCTTGTCCAGCAGGCGGCCGCGCTCAAAACCCTGCTGGCCTTCGGTCTCCACCATGATCAGGCTGATGCCCTTGGCGCCCTGCTCTTGGCCGGTGCGGGCCACCACGCAGATCAGGTTGGCATGCAGGCCGTTGGAGATGAAGGTCTTGGCGCCATTGATGACGTAATCGTCGCCCTCGCGCCGCGCCGATGTGCGGATGGCCTGCAGGTCGGTGCCGGCCCCGGGCTCGGTCATGGCGATGGCGGCCACCATCTCGCCGGTGGCCATGCGCGGCAGCCAGCGCTGCTTTTGTGCCTCGGTGGCATAACGCAGGATGTAGTGGGCCACGATGCCCGAGTGCACCCCGTTCGAGAAGCCACCGGCCATCTTGTAGGCATGGGCCTGGGTGAGCACCACCTCATGGCCAAAGTGGCCGCCACCGCCGCCGTACTCTTCCGGGATGCTGGCGCATAGCAGGCCGGCCGCACCGGCCTTGTTCCAGATGTCGCGGTCGGCGTGGCGCTGGGCGCGCCAGCGGGCCTCGTTGGGCAGGCACTCGCGATCAAAAAAGCGGTTGGCGGTGTCGGCCAGTTGCACCAGGTCGCTGTCCATCCAGCTGGGCGTGGGTACGGGAATGCTCATGAAGGTCTCCGCTTGGGGTTCAGGTCAGGGCCACCACGGCGTCGCCCACCAGCTTGACCACGCCATGCTGGTTGCAGGTGCTCAGTTCAAGCCGGGCACGGCGCTCGCCATGGGCTTCAAAAAGCTCGGTCACACGGCCGCTGCAGGTGATGGCGTCGCCCACCTGGGTGATGGCCACGAAGCGCACTCCGTATTCGCGCAACTGGCGCTGCGGCACCCAGCGGGTGAGCAACTGCGCCAGGTAGGCCATCGACAACATGCCGTGGGCAAACACATCGGGCGAGCCGGCACGCCGTGCAAAGTCGATGTCCACGTGCATGGGGTTGTGGTCACCCGAGGCACCGCAATACAGCGCCAGGGTCAGGCGGCTGATGGGCTCGGTGGTGAAGGCGGGCAGCGCATCGCCCACGCGCAAGGTGGCGGCATCAAGCATGGCGCACCACCGTGGTGGCCAACAGGTCGGCCACATGCACACCGTGCTGGTTGGTCACACGCGTTTCGCGCACCATGAACTCCAGCGCCCCACCCTTCTTGTCGTAGATGTCGGCCACGCGTTGCTCGAAGGTCAGCGTGTCGCCAGCTTGGGCCGGGGCGTGGTACACAAATCGCTGCTCGCCGTGCAGCACCTTGGCAATCGGTATGCCCAGCAAGTCGCGCAGCGCGCTGTAGTTGGGGGCGTCCATCTCCAGGCAAAACAAAAAAGTGGGCGGCACCGGCAGCGCCGCATAACCCGCCTGCCGAGCGGCTGATTCGTCGGTGTAGACCGGGTCGGTCTGGCCCGTGGCCTTGGCAAAAAAGCGCAAGCGGCTGGCCTCGACCGGCACCGAATAGGCGGGCATGCGGTGCCCGATGAACTGGCGGTCGATCATGCTTCGCAGCGCTGGTACAGCGTGACCACACAGGCCCCGCCCAGGCCCAGGTTGTGTTGCAGCGCCAGGCGCGCGCCTTCAACCTGGCGCTGATCGGCCTGCCCGCGCAGTTGCCAGGTGAGCTCGGCACACTGAGCCAGGCCGGTTGCACCCAGCGGGTGGCCCTTGCTCAGCAGCCCCCCCGAAGGGTTGGTCACCACACGGCCGCCGTAGGTGTTGTCGCCATCGAGGATGAATTTTTCGGCCGTGCCCGGCGCGGTCAGGCCCAGGGCTTCGTAGGTGATCAGCTCGTTGGCGGTGAAGCAGTCGTGCAACTCGACCACGTCCAGGTCTTCGGGGCCGATGCCGGCCGCGGCATACACCTTGGCGGCGGCCGCGCGGGCCATGTCGGCGCCGACCAGGCTGCGCATGTCGCGGCCATCAAAGGTGCTGGCGGTGTCGGTGGTCATGGCCTGGGCAGCGATGCGCACGCGGCGATCCAGCCCGTGGCGGCGGGCAAAGTCCTCGCTGCAGATCACCGCGGCGGCCGCACCGCAGGTGGGCGGGCAGCACTGCAGACGGGTCAGCGGATCAAACACCGAAGGTGATGCCATCACTTCATCCAGCGTGACTGTCTGGCGAAACACTGCCAGCGGGTTGCGCGCCGCATGCTGCCGCGCCTTGACCGAGATGCGCCCGAAGGTGCTGGGCGCGATGCCGTGCTCGCGGATGTAATCGCGCGCGGCACCGCCAAAAAACTGGGCGGCCCGGGGGGCCTGGGCGTCGATGCCTTGCAACTCGCTCATGGTGTCGACAAAGCGCCCCAAGGGGTTGGGCCGGTCGTTCCAGGCACCCTTGAGCGCACCGGGTTGCATTTGCTCAAAGCCCAGTGCCAGCACGCAGTCGGCCGCGCCCGATGCCACGGCCTGGCGCGCCAGGAACAGCGCGGTCGAGCCGGTGGAGCAGTTGTTGTTGACGTTGATCACCGGTATGCCCGTCAGGCCCACGCCGTACACCGCCGCCTGGCCAGCGGTCGAATCGCCGTACACATAGCCCACGTAGGCCTGCTCTACCCTTGCGTAGTCGACACCCGCATCATCGAGCGCCAGCCTGGCGGCCTGGGCACCCATGTCGTTGTAGGCAGCGCTCGCGCCCGGCTTGGTGAACGGGATCATGCCCACGCCCACCACATAAACGGCTTGACTCATGTTGGTCTCCTGATGTGCGCCGGTCACTCGCCAGCGTGTGAGGGCCCCGGGGCCCGGTATCGAAACGTGCCCATGGCCTTGGCCGTCACCTGGCCGGCCTCGTCGGTGATCTCGGCTTCGCAAAAGCACACCGAGCGGCCACCACCGGTGGCCCGGCCCGTGGCCTTCAGATGCCCCGTGGCCGGCCGCATGAACGCGATGTGCATGTCGATGGTGACCACCTCGCGGCTGTAGTCGATCTTGCTGAGCGCGGCATTGGCCATGGCGCTGTCCAGCAAGGTCATGGTGACGCCGCCGTGGCCACCGCCGTGGTTGTTGAGCAAGTCGGCGCGCAGCTCGATCTCGACCACCGCCACGCCGCCGGCTTCGTGCGTGAGCCGCGCGCCCAACATGGCCAGGAACGGAATGTGGCGGGCACGGCCCTGGCCGGCTTGCGGGGTGCTGGATGTCATGCGCGGGGTGGTTGGCTGGCTTGGGCACAGTCTGCGCTGCCGGCTGGCTGCGGCCAATGGCCAAGCCGCGCATTCGCCTTGGCAATTCTGCTCAGCAGGGTTTGCCCAGGGGCGGGAGATCAGGCGCCGGGCTTGAGCCGCGTCTGGCGGTATTCACCCGGTGCCACGCCGCACCACTTCTTGAAGGCACGGGCAAAGGTGCTGGCCTCTGAGAATCCCACGCGGTTGGCGATGTCCACCAGTGTCAGCTCGGGCCGGGCCAGCAACTCGATGGCGGCATCACGCCGCAGGTCGTCTTTCAGGGCCTGGTAGCCATGGCCTTCGTCCTGCAAGCGGCGGCGCAGGGTTTGGGTGGTCATGCCCAGCAATTGGCCCATGTCTTCGAGCGAAGGCAATTCGCCGTCCAGGTGCTTGCGCAATTGGCGGCGGATGCGCTCGGACACCCGGCTGCCATCGCGGTAGCGGATCAGCAGATTGCCCGGCGCATGGCGCAGGAACTCGCGCAGGCTTTGCGGGTTTTGCACCACCGGCAGGCTCAGCCATCGGGCGTCAAACACCAGGCCGATGTGCGGCGCGTCGTAGCGGATGGGCGCCTGGTACACCCGCGACACGTCGCTGCGAGGTTGCGCTTCGGTGTAATCCACCCCCAGCAGCGGCACGCGCCGCGCCACCAGCCACGAGGCCAGGCCAAAGGTGAACAGCAGGAAGGCCTTTTGCGCGTAATCGAGCCGTGGGTTGGCCGGCACGCGCGACTGCAGCACCAGGCGCGCCGTGCCGCCCTGCACCATCAGGCGCGGCACAAAATCGGCCTGCAAGCCGTGGTACCAGGCCAGGCCCTGGCGCAAGGCCTGCTGCAGGTTGCCGGTGTGCACCAGTTGGGCGGCGCATTGCGCAAAGCTGCCCACGCGCAGCGGCGTGCTGCACAGGCCCCACAGCTCATCGCGCAGCGCACGCCGCAACACCCGGATCAAGCCTGCGAACTGCTGCTGCGACACCCGGGCCTGCGGGGCCTCCAGCAAGGCCGGCGGGATACCCGCCCGTGCCAGCAGCGGTGCCACCGCCAAGCCACGATGGACCGCCCCTTGCAAGATGCTGTGCACCTGCGCCACCGCCACGGTGTGCTCGGTGCTGCGGGGGCTTGCGGTGGTGGCCAAACCAGCAGCGTGCCGCTCAGGCCAGGCGATAACGGCGCACGCCGTCGGCACCCAGCTCGCTGACCGCTTCGCCCAGGGCCAGCAGGTGGTTCAGGTGGGCCAGGCTTTCGCCAGTGGCCAGGCCCAGCAGGTCACTCTTGCCGTCAATGGGCCGGGCAAACAGCGCACCAAACACATCGATGGCGCGCTTGGGGCCTTCGGCCAGGCTGCGCCGCAGGCGCTCCAGGCCGGTGTGGTGGCCCTTGGACAAGCGATCCAGCCGGGCATGCAGGCCCTTGAAGGGCTCACCGTGGGCGGGCAGCACCAGCAACTCGTCGCTCAGCGTGGCCCGCAGGTGTGACAGCGAGGCGATCCACTCGCCCAGCGGGTCGGCGTCGGGCTCGGTCGGGTGCACGCTCACATTGCTGGAGATGCGCGGCAGCACCTGGTCACCCGACACCAGCACGCCCAGCGATTCATTGAGCAGGCAGGCGTGCTCGGGCGAGTGGCCACGGCCCACCACCACGCGCCAGGTTTGATCCCCCAGGCGCAGGGTTTCGCCATCGCTCAGGCGCCGGTAACTGTCGGGCAAGGCGTGCATGTACTTGCCAAAACCGCCAAAGCGGGCGCGGTAGACGTCCAGGGCTTCTTCGCTCCAGCCCACCTGGCGGTAAAAGCGGATGGCGTCGTCGGGTGCCTCGCGGCCGGTGTCGGCGGCCAGGGTGCGGCAGGTCAGGTATTCGAGCCGGGTCATCCACAGCCGGCACTGGAACTTGCGCGTCAACCAGCCGGCCATGCCGGCGTGGTCAGGGTGCATGTGGGTGCAGAAGATGCGGGTGATGCGCGCGCCCTGCTCGGTAGCGGCCAGCGGGCCGTCGGCAGCGATCAGTTGGCGCCAGGCCGTCAGGGCCTCGGGCGTCTTGGTGCCGGTGTCGACAATGGCCCAGCCCGGCCCACGTTCGTCTTCATCGGCCAGCGCCCACAGGTTGATGTGGTTGAGCGAGAACGGCAAGGGCATGCGGATCCACAGCACACCTGGGGCCACCGCCTGCACCATGCCCGGCGCCGGGGGCTCACCGCAGGGGTATTGCAGGGCCACGGGCGCCGCCGCAGCGGCAGCGGGCTCGTCGGGACGTCCGTCGGGGGTGGGGGCTTCTGACATGGCCCCGATTGTGCAGCGCACACAGCGCTCGCGCTGTCACCTGGGCGGGCTTTCAGCCAGCCCGTTCAACCCAGGCAGGCCAACAGCCGCCGGTACACCAGCGGGTCGCACAGCAGGTCCAGGTGACCGATGCCACGCCCCACCCAGCAATGGTCAGCGGGCAAGCCCAGATCCAGGGCCTTCTTGCGGTGGTGGCCCAGGGCGCTTTCAACAGGCACCAGGCCATCACCCAGCAAGGATCGCGCGTGCTGGGCATCACCCAGGGTGCTGGCCAGGGCAAAACACTCGACCCCTGCGGGCAAGGGCAGCGGCTGGCGGTGGTCGCGGTGATCAAAGCGTGAGGGCCCGCGCCAATCGGCCTCTTGCACATGGCCGTGCCGCAAATCGGTGATGCCCAGGCTGCGCAAACGCGACAGGCGGGTGAACGGCGCCACATAAGGGCTCAGGTCCATCACCCGGTGCAACCAGTTGCCAGCCCGCTCCAAGGGGGCGCCATGGTGCGGCGTGCCCAGGAACACCAGCTTGCGCAGGCTGTTGCGCCAGGCCAGGCCTTCACTGTCGGCCACGGCGCAGGCACTGCGCGCCACCAGGCCCCCCATGCTGTGCCCCACGATGGCCAGCGATTGAACGGGCACCGGCCAGGCCCGCAGCAGTTCGTCCAGCGCACGCGCCAGATGCCGCCCGTTGTCGCTGATGTGCAGCCCGCTGTTGTAGAAGGCATAGACCACCGAGTGCCCCAGTGCCTGGCCCAGCACCTGCCCATGGTCGTGGCCATTGCGGCGCCAGCCGGTGTCGCTCATGCACAGGCCATGCACCATCAGCAGCAGGTGCGGCGACGCGTCACCGGCCAGGGCCTGCGGATCGATGGCTCTGCCGCCCTGGCGCAAGGCAAAGGGGATGGCCAGCGGGTTGCCACTGGCCAGCAGGTGGTCACCCAGCACACCATTGAGCGCGGCCACCACGGCGTCGCGCCGCGGGCCCTGGCTGGGCGGCAGCAGGTGGCCGTAGGTGGCATCCCAGGGCTTGAGCAGGCCTTGCAAGCCATCGCCCACCAGGCGCGTGCCCTGCTGGATGCTGCGGTACACCAGCCCGGTGATGCCACTGGTGGCCGGGTGATCGGCGGGCAGGCGCGCCGACGAGCCTGCACGCAGGGGCGGCGCAAATTGCAGGATGGTGCCGTGCATGGCCTGCACCAGCGATGTCACATGCTGGGTGCCTTGCACCGCCAGATCCAATCCGCCCCGCACATCCGACAGCAAGGAGCCCCCCGAGCCCTGCGGGCCCGCGGGCACCAACACGCCCGAGCGGGGTGGATGACGACGAGGTGGCCGTGGCATAGGCGGGCTCCGGGGCAAAAGGTGGGCTGATTGCAGCACACCGCGGTTGGCAATCCAGGGTGATCCAGGCCTGAGAAACCGCTCAGCACAAGCCTGTGAGCGCATTGAGCCCGCAGCCACGCGGGCAGGTTCTGCGCCATGTCAAGGTGCGCGCAGGCGCGGCTTGCAATCGATCCCGGCCTGCGCCGGATCAAATGCGCGCAAGCACCCAGCCGGCCAGGCCCGGCCCGCTCAGCGCCAGTTGTCGGCCCGGCGCGCAGCCAGGGCGGCCGGGCTGTCGCCCAGCACCTTGAGCTGGCGCGAGCCCGCGAACAGGTCACGGGGCTTGAGCCCGTACACCTGCCGGATCGAATGGCTGAAATGGGTGGAATCAGGGTAGCCGGTGTCGAGCGCCACATGCACCAGGTTGGCCGCACGCGTGACGTGGTGCAACAGGCTGCGGGCGCGCTTCCAGGCCCGCAAGTGCCTGAACGACACGCCGGTCTCCTGCTTGAACAGGTGCAGAAAGCGCGAGAACGACAAGCCCACTTCGGCGGCGCACTCGGCCGCCGTCAAGGGTGCAGCCGGGTCGGCACGCAGGGTGTCCAGCACGCGGGCAATGCGGGCATCCAGGCGGCGCGGTGCCAAGGGGTGGCCGAACAGGAACTCGTCCACATCGGCGGTGCTGAGCGAGGCCTGCTGGCCCTGCACGCACAACCACGAATGCAACTCGCGCACCCGGCGCACCACGGCGGTCTCGTCGTGCACCGCCCCGCTGCGCAAGCGGAAGAAATCGGGCAGGCCCTGCGGATCAACCAGCTCGGGCTCGATCACCACATCGGCGATCAGGCGTTCATCGCAGGCCACGCGGTGGCGCACATAGGGCGGCACCACGGCCAGATCGGTGGTTTGCCAGGGCCCGCCATCCAGGGACAGACGGATGGGCTCGCCCAAGGACACGTACACATGCCAGCCCCCCATGCAGCGCTCGGTCATGTCGCCCAACAGCCCGGCGTAGAACACGCGCTCATCGTTGAGCCACATCACCCGGTTGGCGGCTGCGGCCAGAGGCAGGGTTGGCCGACGTTCTGCGGCCAGGGGCAAACCAGTGACATCGATCAGTTGGGGCACGGCGAGTTCAAAGGAATGGCAACGGCGGGAGCGTACCGCGCCCACAGGCCCCGCCGCCATCGCGATTGCGATACCCCGCGAAAACCCGGATCAGTCTCGGCATCAGGTCGAAAAGCCGGCATGGCGCCGAAATAGCCGGTCATTTGGACGTTTGTTAAAGCCAAAGGCAGCGGCTCAAAACCGATTCAATCGGGGCTTGTCTCGTCCGTTCGTTCGACAGGATTGCCCATGACCCACCCCGCTGCTTCCCTGCCCTCTGCACACGCCGGCCGCGTGCCCGAGATCCGCGACCGCCTGCTGGCCGTTTTCCTGCAGGAGGTGCCCCTGCATGCTGCACCCGCCAAGGGCCGCAAGCCGCTGTCGCGCCAGCAGATTGAAGCCCGGCTGGAAGCCGGCCTGGGCCGCTTTTACGAGGCCGCCCGCCACGAGCGCCTGACGCACCGGCTGGGCGTCATCAGCCAGGCCCGGGTGGCCTTTGGCCTGCAGCAGGGCCTGGTGGAAGCCGGCTACCCGCCGCCGCAAGTCAAGCAAGTGCTGTTTGCCATGCTGGCCTCGGCCTTCGTCGGCGCCAAGCGCTGACACGCCCGGAGCACGCACATGGCCGCACTGGACACCGTACTGACCCGCGCCATCCGATCCTGGGCTGGCGCTCGGGGCTTGCAGGCCTGGCAAAAGGCCATTCACCACGACACGGCCTCGCCCGATCTGTTCGTGGGCACCGGGCCTTGCTTTCTGCACGTGGGTTGTGGCCCGGCCCGATCACCCGATGTGGCGCCTGGCCTGCGTGGCGCCCAGTGGCATGAGATCCGGTTGGACATCGACCCCTGGGTGCACCCCGACATCGTGGCCAGCATCGTGGACATGCCGACCGTGCCCACCGGCTGTGTGGATGCCGTGTACTCGTCGCACAACCTGGAGCACCTGAGCCCGCATGAAGTGCCCTTGGCGCTGGCCGAGTTTCGCCGCGTGCTCAAGCCCGATGGCGTGCTGATCGTCACCTGCCCCGATCTGCAAGCGGTGGCGCGTTTGATCGCCGACGACAAGCTGTGCGAAGTGGCCTATGAATCGGCCGAGGGGCCCATCTCGCCCATCGACATCCTGTACGGCCACCGCCCGGCCCTGGCCGAAGGCCGCATGACCATGGCGCACCGCACCGGCTTCACCTTGCGCAGCCTCAGCGAAGCCGTGCAGCAGGCCGGTTTTGCCACCCTGGCTGGCCGCGCCCGCCCCAGCCACCTGGATTTGTGGGTGGCGGCCTCTTGCGCACCACTGTCGCAGGCCCAGGCGCAGGCCATGGCCGATCTGCACCTGCCCGCATGAGCGAGCCCGGCACGGCCTTGCCTGGCACGGCCGGCGGGCTGTGGCAACACCTGGGCGACTGGCTCCATGCCCGTGGCCGCCAGCAACTGGCGCTGCAGTGCTACCGCCAGGGCGCAAGGGCCGGCGGCATGCGGGCCGCCATGGCCGCCCGACAACTGGGCTGGCGCCTGCTGGAGCAAGGCCGCATCGATGACGCACTGGCCGCCTGGCAAGACGCCCAGCGTCACGCCCAGCTGGATGCCCCCACCCTGGGCCAGATGGCCCGCTGCAGCCTGCAAAGTGGCCAGTTCGAGCCCGCCCAGCACTGGGCCCGCCAGGCGCTGAGCGCTGATTCGCTGCAAGCGCAGGCCTGGCTGGCGCTGGTCGAATCCCTGCTGGACGGCGACCCCGACCAAGGCCAACTGGAGCAGGCGCTGGCCCAGGGCCTGGCAGCCGTCCAGGCCCGCCCCGACGACGCCCCGCTGTGGGCCGCCCTGGGCACCGTTCACCTGCACCGCTGCGACGCCCGCCAGGCCACCCAGGCCTTTGCCCGGGCCTTGCAGATCGACCCTGGCCACCTGGCTGCCCGGCACCACCTGGCCGTGCTGGCTGGCTCGCCTGCGGCAGCACAGGCCGCCGTGGACCACTTCACCCAGGCCCTGGCCACCGAAGGTGACCGCACCGCGCTGTGGGCCTCCTTGGCCTGGGCGCAGCAAACCCTGGGTGATGTGCAGGCCGCACAAGCCAGTTGCGACACCGTGCTGGCGCGCCAACCCCGACACCTGCTGGCCCTGTTCACCCTGGCCACCTGCCGCAGCGCGCAGGCCGATCCGGCCGGTGCCGTGGCCTTGCTGGACCAGGTCATCACGCTGGCACCCACGCTGCAAACGGCCTGTTCGAACCGCGCGTTCCTGGCCACCTACCTGCCCCAGGCATCGGCGGCGCAGGTGATGGCCTGGCACCGCGCCTGGAACCAGCAATTTGGCCAGCCCGATCAACCCTGCACCCGGCCCGCCTTGCCGCTTGAGCCGCAGGCCCGGCTGAAGGTGGGTTATGTCTCGGGCGATCTGGGCCCGCACCCCGTGGGTTACCTGATGCAGCAGGTGCTGGCCCACCACGACGCCAACGAAGTGGAGGTGCATGTGTTCTCGCTGAACCGGCAGCCCAGCGACATGAGCGACGCCCTGCGACGCCTGGTGCCGCATTGGCACGAGGTGCTGTCGGTGCCCCCCGATGAACTGGCCCAACGCATCGCCGACATGGGCCTGCACATCCTGGTGGATCTGTCGGGCCACACCTCTTACCACCGGCTGCAGACCTTTGTGCACAAGCCGGCGCCGGTGCAGGTGAGCTGGGTGGGCTATTTCCATTCCACCGGGCTCGATGCGATCGACTACTTCATCACCGATCCGCACACCTCACCCGCCCACGGGGGCCAGCTCTTCAGCGAAACCCCGGTCTGCCTGCCGCACAGCCGGTTTTGTTATGCGCCACCGCAGTACGCACCCGCTGTGGCCAGCCGGCCCGGTGATGCCCCCGTGGTCTTCGGCTCGTTCCAGCGCACCGACAAGCTGGTGCAGCCGGTGTTGCAGGCCTGGGCAGCCATCCTGCAGGCCGTGCCCGGCAGCCGGTTGCTGATCAAGGCTGGCGGCCTGCAAGTGCCCGATCAGGCCCAGGCGCTGATGGACCGGCTGGCGCAGGCCGGCATCGACACGGCTCGCGTCACGCTGCGCGGCCCCAGTGGACACGCCGACATGCTGGCCGAATGGGGCGATGTGGACATCGCGCTGGACACCTTTCCCTTCAATGGCGGCATCACCACGCTGGAGGCGTTGTGGATGGGCGTGCCAGTGGTCACGCTGGCAGGTCACAGCGTGGTGGCCCGGCAATCGACCGCCCTGTTGGCCAACCTGGGCCTGGCCGACGAACTGGCCGCGCCCGATGAGGCGGGCTACATCCTGGCCGCCGTGAGCCTGGCGCAACGCGCCGAGCGTCGTCAGGCATTGCGCCAGCAATTGCGCCCCCTGCTGGCCGCCAGCCCGGTGTGCCAGGGTGAGGCCTTTACCCGCGATCTGGAGCGGCTCTATCGCCGCATGTGGGTGGCGCATTGCGCTGGCCAGCGCCTGCCGGCCTGGACCCAGGCCTGATGACCATTCACGCCAAAGGCTTCACGCCGCCTTGTTGGCGTACATCGATTCGATCAGCTCACCGTACTTGCGGTTGATCAGTGAGCGCTTGAGCTTCATGGTGGGCGTGAGCTCTTCGTCTTCGGCGGTCAGGCGCTGCTCGATCAGGCGAAACTGCTTGATCTGCTCGACCCGCGCAAAGGCCTTGTTCACCTTTTCGATCTCGGCGCCAATCAGGTTGACGACCTCGGGCGCGCGGCACAGGCTCTTGAAATCCGAGAACTGCACGTCGCGGTCCTGGGCCCACTGGGCCACGTTTTCTTCGTCGATCATCACCAGGCAGCTGAGGTAAGCGCGCTTGTCGCCAATGACCACGGCGTCGGTCACGTAGGGGCTGAACTTCAGCTGGTTTTCCCACTCGCTGGGCGTGATGTTCTTGCCACCGGCGGTGATGATGATGTCCTTCATGCGGTCGGTGATGTAGAAGTAACCATCGTCGTCCACCCGGCCCACATCACCGGTGTGCAGCCAGCCTTCGGCGTCGATGGTTTCGGCGGTTTTGTCGGGCAGGTTCAGGTAGCCCATGATCACGTTGGCGCCGCGCAGCAGGATCTCACCTGTGCCTTCGGCGATGCGCATCTCGACACCTGGCCCCGGCATGCCGATGCTGCCGGGCCGCAGGCCATCAAAAGGCGTCACCGTGCCGCCGCCGCTGGTTTCGGTCATGCCCCAGCCCTCGCGCAAGGGGATGCCCAGCGCCAGGTACCAGCGGATCAGTTCGGGTGAGATGGGCGCCGCGCCGGTCAGCGCCAACTGCACCCGGTTCAGGCCCACCATGCGGCGCACGTTGTTGAGCACCAGGGTGCGGGCCAGCCAGTACTGCAGCCGCTCCAGGGCGCCAGGCTGCGTGCCGGCCTCGATGTGGGCCACGCGCTTCATGCCCTGGCCCACCGCCCAGCCGTAGGCCAGCTGCTGCACACGGCCAGCCTCTTTCACGGCGATGGCGACGGTCGAATACACCTTTTCCCAGACCCGGGGCACGGCAAAAAACACCACCGGCTGCACTTCGCGCAGGTTCTCGAACACCGTCTCGGGGTTCTCAACGAAGTTGATCACCGAGCGGCGAAAGATCGAGATGTACTCGCCAATCAAACGCTCGGCAATGTGGCACAGCGGCAAGAAGGCCACGCGCTCGCCACCCATGGGCAGGCCTTCAAACAGCGCGTTGCCCGAGCCGGCCAGCGACGCACAGATGTTGCGGTGGCTCACCATGGCGCCCTTGGGCTTGCCGGTGGTGCCCGAGGTGTAGATCAGCACGGCCAGGTCTTGCGGCTGGCGCGACGCCAGGCGCTCTTTCACCAGTCCGGGGTGGCTGGCCAGGTACTGCCGGCCGCGCTCACGCAGGGCGTCCAGGCTCATCACCTGCGGGTCGTTCAGCTTGTGCAGGCCTTCCATGTCAAAGACCACCACCTGGCGAAGCTGGGGCAGCTGATCACGCACCTCCAGGTACTTGTCGAGCTGTTCATCGTCTTCAACAAACAGCACCACGCTGCCCGAATCGGCGCACAGGTATTGCACCTGCTCGGCCGCATCGGTGGGGTAGATGCCATTGCACACGCCGCCCATGCTCAGCACGGCCAGATCGGCCCACACCCACTCCCGGCAGGTGTTGGCCAGCACCGAGGCCACCTGCCCCGGCTGCAGCCCCAGGCTGACCAGCCCTGCGCCCACCTCGGACACGATCTGGCCCACTTCTGTCCAGGTGTAGGCCTGCCAGATGCCGAAATCCTTCTGCCGCATCATGACCGCCGAGCCCAGCTCTTGCACGCGTTGCCAGAACATCTTGGGCACGGTGTCAAACGACAGCTCTTCCAGCACCCAGCCTGGGCGGCGGGCGGTGATGATGGGGGAGCCAGAAGTTGTCATGGTGAGTGCTGGTCAGTTTGATCAAGCAAAGGGGTTCAGTGAGCAGCCGGCCTAACCAAGCATTCGCCACGGATCCGGCTCTGCCGGGCCGTCGGCGAAGCCCCCTTGAGGGGGTGCGGCGAAGCCGCTACGGGGGTGGGCGCTACCTCCAAGTCTTCTTTTTCTTCCAGCGCCGCTCGCCGCGCACACCGGTGTCTTTCATGCCGAGGTAAAACTCGCGGATGTCGTCTTTTTCGCGCAGCACATCGCAGCGGTCTTCCATGACGATGCGGCCGTTTTCCAGCACATAGCCGTAATCGGCCGCATTGAGCGCCATGTTGGCGTTTTGCTCCACCAGCAAGATGGTGGTGCCGCGCTCGCGGTTGATGCGCACGACGATCTCGAAGATCTCTTTGGTGAGCTTGGGCGACAGGCCCAGGCTGGGCTCGTCCAGCAGGATCAGCTCGGGTTGGGCCATCAGGGCGCGGCTGATGGCCAGCATCTGCTGCTGCCCGCCCGAGAGCAGGCCGGCGTCTTGCGCCGCGCGCTCACGCAGGATGGGAAAGTAGGCGTAAACCTGCTCGATGTCGCGGGCCACGCCGTCGCGGTCAGATCGGGTGTAGGCGCCCATCAGCAGGTTGTCACGCACCGACAGCAGCGGAAACACCTCGCGCCCCTCGGGCACATGGGCCAGCCCGCGCCGCACGATGTCGGCCGGGTCGCGGGCGGTGATGTCCTGGCCCTTGAACTGCACCGATCCGCGCGTGGGATCGAGCACGCCCGAAATGGTCTTGAGGATGGTGCTCTTGCCTGCGCCGTTGCTGCCCAGCACGGTCGAAATCTCGCCGCGCCGCACCTTCAGGCTCACGCCCCGAATGGCCTTGATGGGCCCGTAGGCCGCCTCGACGTTGGCCAGGGCCAGCAAGACCTCATCGCTGACACCGGGGGCCTGCACACCAGCCAAGGGCGCGTCCAACACGGCGCTCATGCTGCCCTCCGCAGTGACGACACGTCATCAACCGTGCCCAGGTAGGCCCCGATCACACCGGGGTGGCTTTGCACCTGGCTGGGCGAGCCCAGGGCCAGCACCTCGCCCTGGTTCATGGCCAGCACGCGGTCGCTCACCCGCGACACCAGGGTCATGTCGTGTTCCACCATCAGCACGGTGATCCCCAGCTCGTTCTTGATGTCCTGGATCCACCAGGCCATGTCTTCGGTTTCTTCGACGTTCAGGCCCGATGAGGGCTCGTCCAGCAGCAGCAGCTTGGGGCCGGTGCACAAAGCGCGGGCCAGCTCTACCACCTTGCGCTTGCCGTAGGGCAGGCCCGCCACATGGTGGTCGCGGTAGTGCTGCAAATCGAGCAGGTCAATCACTTCCTCGGCGCGGCGGCGTGCACCCAGTTCAGCCTGGCGGCTGGCCTGGGTGAAGAACAGGTTGCTCCAGAAGCCGGCCCCACGGTGGATGTGGTGGCCGATCAGCAGGTTTTGCAGCACCGTGGCGTTTTCAAACAGCTCGATGTTCTGAAAGGTGCGGGCAATGCCCAGCGCCGCGATGTCGTGCGGCGGGCGATCACTGAGCAACTGCCCTTCAAAGTGCAGCGTTCCGGTGGTGGGCGTGTAGATGCGCGAGATCAGGTTGAACACCGTGGTCTTGCCGGCACCGTTGGGGCCGATCAGGGTGAACACCTCACCGCGCTGCACATCGAAACTGACCTTGTTGACGGCCAGCACGCCGCCAAAGCGCACGCTCAGGTCCTTGGCTTGCAGCAGCACCTTGTCTTGTGAATCAGCCATGGCGGTGCTCATTTCAGTCGCTCGGATTTGGCATAGCTCTTTTGCCGCTTGAACATGCCTCGTCGGTAGAAGGGGAACAACTCGAGCCAGGTGCGCATCTTCAGCCAGCGGCCATACAAGCCCATGGGCTCAAACAGCACAAAGGCCATCAGCACCAGGCCATACACCACCGCCTGCAAGCCGGTGGCTTGCCCAATGGCGGGCGGCAGCCAATCCTTGCCCAGCGCAATCAGCTGCGGCATGGTGATCAGGAAGATGGCCCCCAGAAACGCGCCATGCACCGACCCCAGGCCGCCCACCACCACCAACAGCAGCAGATCCACCGACTGCGCGATGCCAAACTGGTCAGGCGAGATGAAGCGCAGCTTGTGGGCATACAAGGCACCAGCCAGGCCCACAATGGCCGCCGACAAGGCGAAGGCCAGGGTCTTGTAGCCCGCCAGATGGATGCCCATGCTTTGCGCCGAAATCTCCGAATCACGGATGGCGATGAAGGCCCGGCCAGTGGCCGAGCGCAGCAGGTTCAGCACCCCCAAAGTGACCAGCATGCAGGTGATCAGGGCGATGAAGTAGAAAGCCTCGGCCGAGCCCAGGTCAGCCCCGAAGAACACCGGAGAGGGCACCGAGATGCCGGCATTGCCCTTGGTGACGCTTTCCCAGCGGGCCAGCACTTCTTCAACGATGAAGCCAAACGACAGCGTGGCAATGGCCAGGTAGATGCCCTTGACGCGCAGCGCCGGCAGGCCCACCACCACGCCCACGGCCGCCGACAGGCCGGCGGCCACCAGCATGCTGAGCGGGAAAGGCCAGCCGCGTGAAGCCAGCACGGTCTCCACATAGGCGCCCACACCCAAAAAGGCGGCATGGCCGATGGACGCCAGGCCGGTGAAGCCTGCCAGCACCATCAGGCCCAGGCCGGCCACCGCGTAGATCAGCACGAAGCCCAGCTGCGACAGCCAGTAGTCACCGGCCCACAGGGGCGCCGAAAACGCCAGCAGCAACAGCAGGCTGTACCAGAAGGCCTGCCCGCCGTGCTTGACGATCTGCAGGTCTTGTTCGTAACGGGTCTTGAAGATGAAACGCATGATCGTGGTGGCCCGCTGCCTCAGACTTTTTTGCGCATCGCGCCGCCAAACAAACCGTTGGGCTTGACCACCAGCATCACCAGCACCACCACATAGGCCGCGATGTCCTTGAAGCCCTCGGGCAGGTAGAAGCCTGCGAAGGCCTCGACCAGGCCGATCACCAGCCCGCCCACGATGGCACCGGGCAGGCTGCCAAAGCCGCCCACCACCGCCGCCGGAAAGGCCTTCAGGCCGATGAAACCCATGTTGGCGTGCACAAAGGTGATGGGCGCCAGCAGCAGGCCGGCCAGCGCCGCCACGGCCGCCGACAAGCCCCACACCAGCCCATTGATGCGCCGCACCGGAATGCCCATGTAGTAGGCCGCCAACTGGTTTTGCGAGGCAGCCTGCATCGCAATGCCCAGCTTGCTGTAGCGGAACATCGCAAACAGCAGCGCGCACAGCACCGCCGTGGCCAGGATGACCGCCACCTGCTCGACGCTGATCACGGCGCCCGCCAGGTTGATCACCTCACCCTTGTAGGGCACTTCCAGGGCACTGGTTTCGGTGCCGATGCCCGGCACCATCGAGATCAGGCCCCGCGCCGTGTAGCCCACGCCGATGGTGAGCATGACGATGGTGAACTGCGGCTGCCCCAGGATGGGCCGGATGACCAGGCGCTCCAGCGCCAGGCCCAGCAGGAACATGCCCACCACCGCCAGCGGCGCAGCCAGCCAGAACGACAAGCCCAGTGTTTTCATCAGCACCAGGCCGCCAAAGGCACCCAGCATCATCAATTCGCCCTGGGCGAAATTGACGGTTTCGGTGGCCTTGTAGATGAGCACGAAGCCCAGCGCGATCAACGCGTAGATGCAGCCGAGCGAGATGCCCGAGATCACCAATTGCACAAAGGCCAAGCTTGAGTCTCCTGCCAGGTCGGGCCGCCAGGCTGGCGGCTGGGCGCTGCACGATGCGCCGAACGCAGACTAGGTGGCGGCGCAGGCAGCGTCTTGTGTCCAGATGCTGCCAGGGATGTCAGCCTGACGCGGCAAGGGAAAGCCCCAGTGCGCGGTTGCGGCAGCCGGGCGGCTGCTGCCCATCACTGGTTGTGGATGATCTGCTCCATGCGCTTTTCGCGCAGCGACGGGCCCGGCGGCTCGGCGTTGGGCGGCGGCGCGGGGGGTGCTGGTGGTGCACTGAGCACGGTCACCTGGTTCTTGACGGCGCTTTCGCGGCTGCCCGGCGAACAGGCGCCATCGGTGTACACCACGCTGCCATCGCGGGCCACGCACTTGCGCAGGCCGGCCGGTGGCCTGGGCATCTGCGACACCGACGCGGCCGGCGCCGACGCCCTGCCCGCATCGCGCACCGAGCCGTTGTCAAAGGTGATCTGCGGCATCTTGGCCGGCTCGGCCACCCAGGCGCGGGCCCAGGCGGCATCCTTGTAGCGCCAGCCCAGCGCGGCCAGCAGCAGCACCAGGGCTGCCACGAATAGTCTTGTCAGAGGCATGGTCTATCGGTGAAAGCAGGATGAGCGGGTCAGCAGGCTGCGCCCTGCCCGGCCCCTTCGTTGACCAAAGTATCACCAAAGAAGTGCGGCCCGATGGCCGCCAAAAGCCGGTTTTGCCGTGCAATTGATCGTCGGCATCCTGAAAAGAGCGGATGGCCCGGCTTCAATCGTCCTGGACGGGCTCCACCGTCACCGCCACGGCCGGCGGGGTGTGCCCACCACCGCGGATCACACCGCGCAGCGGCGCCACATCGGCGTAGTCGCGGCCCCAGGCCAGGGTGACATGGTCTTGCCCCGGGGCAATGTTGTTGGTGGGGTCAAGCGCCACCCAGCCATGCAAGGGGCACCACACGGCCACCCAGGCATGGCTGGCATCGGCCCCCACCAGGCGTGGCTGGCCGGCGGGCGGGTGGGTGAGCAGGTAGCCGCTGACATACCGCGCGGCCAGGCCGATCGAGCGCATCGCGCCGATCATCAGGTGCGCAAAATCCTGGCACACGCCCTGCCCCTTGGCCAGCGCCTGCAAGGCATCGGTGGCCACGTCGGTGGATTGGGGCTTGTAGGCCATGCGCTCAAAGACCTGGGTCATCAGCGCTACCGCGGCAGGCAGCAGGGGCCGGCCGGGCGTGAAGGCTTCGCGGGCATAGGCGGCCAACCTGGGGTCGACCGGCGCAAAGGTGCTGGGCAGCACAAACTGCACCGCATCGGGTTGGCTGACGCCCGCCTGGTAACGCAAGGCATGGGCGGCTTCTTCCCAGGGTGGGCTGAGATCGGCGTCGATGCGCGGCGGCGCCGCCATCCACACCTGAAAGCGGCTGACCACCCGCAAGGTGTCGTGCACCCGCGAATGCCCAAAACCATGCCGCCAGTTGCCAAAGGTGTCCTGGCTCTCCTGCACCGCCGAATCGGGTTCGGGATCAATCAGCAGATCCCAGCTTTGCACCTGCTGCAGTTCGGTGTCGCGCGGGCGCAGCCAGGCGCTGTGGTGCGCCACCTCAACCGGGGTGTCGTACACATAGCGGGTTTCGTGCTCCACGCGCAGCAGGCGCGGGCCAGCGGGCCAGGCGCGTTCAGGGGCTGCGGGGGCCGTGGTCGGCGTCTCGGGCAGGTTCATCGGGGGCTTACTGCCACACGTTGCGATCAGGCGACTGTACGTGGGCAAACAGCCGGCGCCCAATGTCGTCGGACAGCCGGCGGGTGGCCGCGCAGCAGGCCTGCAGGTGCTCGATCAAGACAGCGTGACGGCCCTGCTCGTCTGTGGCCGCCAACAGGGCCAGCGGCCAGGATTCAGGGTCGGGCAACTCGCGGGTGATGTCCTGCACCCAGGCGGCGTCGTGGCGGGCCAGCTTGCGCAGGCGTTCACGCTGGGTGCGCGCCACCCAGGCCAGCGAGCGCGGGTTGTCGGTGTCCAGCACCAGCAGATGCAGCAGCGGCAGCACCTCGCGGCGGGCCTGAAACTGCGCCCGGTAGGTGATCACGCTGTCAAACAGGCCCAACAAGAAGGCAAAGCCGTCGTCGGCCTCGTGCAGCCGGTGCTCAAAACCCAGCGCCAGCGCATGGCTGAGCATGTGCAGGCGCTCGACCTGCCGGCCCACGCTGAGCAGGCGCCAGCCGTCGTCGCGGGTCATGCGGTCTGTTTGCGCGCCGGTGATGGCGGCCAGGTGGGTGGTGGTGCGCCCCAGCAGGGCCAGCGCATCGGGCGTCTGGGGATGACCATCAGTTTGCAGCAGCACATCGGCCAGGCGGCGCTCAAATTGCTCGTCCACCTCCTGCATCAGCTGCCAATGCTCGGGCGACAGGCGCTCACGCAGGTTGTGGCCGCACTGGCGCAGGCTGCGCAAGGTCTGGCTGATGCTGCCGGGCCCGGCCGATGCGGCCTGGCCATGCAGCAGGGCCCGCTCGAACACCCGGGGCGATTTGGCCGCACCGGGCACCGAGGTGCCCACCAAGCCGTGGTAACGCGCCAGCAGGTCCATCACCGCCAGCACGGGCGGGCTGGCATCGGGCAGGCTCTCCAGCGCCACACGCACCAGGCGCACCGAGTTCTCGGCCCGCTCGGTGTAGCGCCCCAGCCAGAACAGGTTTTCAGCAGCCCGGCTGGTCACCGTGCGATGCCAGCCGGTCAGCTCATCGGCCGTGAGCGGTTTGGGCAACATCGAGGTGGTGTCGACCACCCCCCGCGCAATCACCCAGGTGTCCACGCTGGCGCTGCCGTGCTGCATGCTCAGCCAGGGGTCGTGCGCACTGCCGGGTTGTTCGCTGGGGCGGCCAGCCACCCGGGTCAGGGCACCGGGCAGCACGCGCCAGCCACCGGCGCCGTCAGACAGCGCATACACCCGCATCAGGGCCGCGCGCGGGTGCAGCTGCCCATGCGCCCACACGGGCGTCTCGCCCGGCAGCACGCGGGCCTGCAGCGTGTAGGCGGCCGGGTCGGCGTCGATGCGCCGGGCCAAGGCCTCGCGTTCGGTGTCGTTCAGGTGGCCGGCCACCACCGGGCCAAAGCGGCTGTTCGGGAAGGTGGGCGCCACCACGAATTCATGCAGGTGCTCACGCTGGCCGGCCCACACGGCGGCCTCACCGCACCACCAACTGGTAGAGGCCGGCAGGCGCAGGTCTTCGCCCAGCAGGCGCTGCGCCACGCCGGGCCAGAAAGCGGCCAGGCCCGGGCTCTCCAGCACGCCGGCACCCGGCAGGTTGGCCATCACCACCTCGCCGGCGCGCAGGGCTTGCAGCAGGCCGGGCACACCCAACTGGCTGTCGGGGCGCAGCTCCAGGGGGTCGAGGAACTCGTCGTCCACCCGCCGCAGCAGCACATGCACCTGCTCCAGGCCATGCAGGGTCTTGAGGTACAGGCGCTTGCCGCGAACGGTCAGGTCGCTGCCTTCAACCAGGGTGATGCCCAGGTAGCGCGCCAGAAACACCTGCTCGAAATAGGTTTCGTTCAGCGGCCCGGGCGTGAGCAGCACCACGCGGCTGCGTGTGCCCGCCGGGCTGGCCCGCATCAGGCCATCAAGCAGCGAGCGGAACGCGCTGGCCAGTCGTTGCACGCGCAACTGGGCAAACTGGTCGCGAAACTGCGGCGCGATGATCAGCCGGTTTTCCAGCAGGTAACCCAGGCCCGAAGGCGCCTGCAGGCGCTGGGCCAGCACACAAAAGCCGCCATCAGGCGTGCGTGCCAGGTCAAAGGCCGCCACATGCAGGCCGGTGGGCGATGGGCCATCACCCTGCCACAGGCCGCAGGCCGGCCGCAGGTATTGCGGGTGCGCAAACACCAGGCTGGCCGGCAGCAGCGCATCACGCAGCAGGGTTTGCGGGCCGTACAGATCGGCCAGCGTGGCCTGCATCAGCCGAGCCCGTTGCAGCACGCCTTGCTCGATGACGGCCCATTCCTGGGCTTGCACGATGGCAGGCAGCAGCTCAAGTGGCCAGGGCCGGCTGCCATTGGCGCCCTGGGCATACACGTTGTAGGTGGCGCCGTCTTCGCGCACCCGGTGCTGCACCTGCAAGGCGCGCGCCGGCAGATCGGCCCAACCGCCGGTGCCCAGGGTGCTGAAAAATTGTTGCCAGTGGGGGGCCGGCAGCCCCGAGCCCGCTGCGGCACCGGCCGGCAGACCGCGCCACTCATCAAAATAACCCGGGGTACCGCGCAAGGCCGCCGAGGCCGCCAGGGCGGCGGCATCGGGCACATCGTCATCGGCCAAAAAACTGCTTTGCATGGGCCGATCATGCCTTGGCACGGGGGGCTTGGGTCCTGGGTCCATCCCCTGATTCCGGGTCTAGATTCGGGCGTCGGTCAGGTGGTGCGCAAATCCAGCGTGAACGGGAACTCCAGGCTGCGCACCGGCTGGCCCACCGTCATCTTGCCGGGTGTGTGGCCCAGCGTGAAGAAGCGCGCCAGGCGCCGGCTTTCGGCTTCAAAGGCGTTGATCGGGAAGGTGTCGTAATTGCGCCCACCCGGATGGGCCACGTGGTACTGGCAGCCGCCCAGGCTGCGCTGCATCCAGCGGTCGACCAGGTCAACCGTCAGCGGCGCGTCGATGCCGATGGACGGGTGCAAGGCGCTGGGCGGCAACCAGGCCCGGTAGCGCACGCCGCACACGTATTCGCCCACCCGGCCAGTGGGCTGCAGCGGCAGCGGCCGGCCATTGACGGTGACCGCGTGGCGCGAGTTGATCAGGCCAGTGACCTTGATCTCCATGCGCTCGACCGATGAATCCACATAACGCACGGTGCCGCCCGCCGAGCCTTCTTCGCCCATCACATGCCAGGGCTCGAGCGCGCTGCGCAGTTGCAGGTGCACGCCTTCGGCAGTCAACTCGCCCACCTTGGGGAAGCGGAACTCGAAGTGCGGCGCAAACCAGTCGGCGGTGAAACCAAAGCCGGCATCGGCCATTTCGGTCATCACGTGCTCGAAGTCTTGCCACACAAAGGTGGGCAGCAGGTAGCGGTCGTGCAGCTCGGTGCCCCAACGCACCAGCTCGGCGCGGTAAGGTTCGTTCCAGAAGCGGGCCACCAGGGCACGCAGCAGCAGCTGTTGCACGATGCTCATGCGGGCATGCGGCGGCATCTCAAAGGCGCGCAGTTCCAGCAGGCCCAGGCGGCCGGTGGCGCTGTCGGGCGAATACAGCTTGTCGATGCAGAACTCGCTGCGGTGGGTGTTGCCCGTCACGTCCACCAGGATGTTGCGCAGCGTGCGATCCACCAGCCACGGCGGCATCTGCTGGCCATACACCTGCTTGTTCTTCTCGATCTCGCCCAGGGCGATTTCAAGCTCGTAGAGCTGATCATTGCGGGCTTCGTCCACCCGCGGCGCCTGGCTGGTGGGGCCGATGAACAGGCCGCTGAACAAATAGCTGAGGCTGGGGTGGTTGTGCCAGTAGGCCAGCAGGCTGCCCAGCACATCGGGCCGCCGCAGGAAGGGGCTGTCGGCCGGCCGTGCACCCCCCATGACAAAGTGGTTGCCGCCGCCCGTGCCGGTGTGGCGGCCGTCGAGCATGAACTTTTCAGTCGACAGGCGCGACAGCCAGGCCGCGTCGTACAGGAACTCGGTGTGCTCCACCAGCTCGGTCCAGTTGGACGCCGGGTGGATGTTGACCTCGATGACGCCTGGGTCGGGCGTGACCTGCAGGATCTTGAGGCGCGGATCACGCGGCGGCGGATAGCCTTCGAGCACCAGCTTGACGCCCTGCGCGGCGGCAGTGGCCTCGATGGCGGCCAGCAGCTCCAGGTAGTCCTCCAGCTTTTGAAGCGGCGGCATGAACACATACAGCACACCGCTGGGCTGGCCCACGGCCTCGGCCTTGGGGCCGTTGGAGCGGCGCGGGTCACGCACTTCCACCACCAGGGCGGTCCGGGTGATCCAGTGCGCCGATTCATGGCGGTTCGGGGCGCGGCTGGTGTCCAGCTGCACGACCTTGCCGTCGGCAGCGCGGCCGTCACCCGCAGCACCGGCCACAGCACCCGCACCGGCCACAGCCGAGCCTGCACCCAGGCCCGCAGCCCCAGTGCCAGCCAGGCCAACCGACGCACTGGCCGAGCCGGCGGCGGTCAGGCCGCGCGATTGCAGGCCCACGGTGCCGCCTTCGGCGAAACCGCCGCCGATCACATGCGAGGCGTACTGGCTGCGCACCGTGGCGGCTGCCGGCAGGGCATCACGCGGGGCGAAGGGGTCGCTTTCGATGTGGTACGGGTATTCGGTGCTGGTCACCCAGGGCAGGCTGTCCAGCGGCAGGCGGTAGCCCATGGGCGAATCACCGGGGTGCAGGTACATGCGCTCATCGCGGAAGAACCAGGGGCCGGTCTCCCAGCTGGCGCCGGCCAGGGCTGCGCCGCCTTCGGCTTTTTTCAGGGGCAGCGCAAAGCCCACTTCATGCTCAAGCCCCTGCGTGAACACCCGGCGCAGGCGCAGGCGTTCCATCTCGTCGTCCAGGCGGGCCTTGAAGGGGTCGACATTGACCGGCAGGCGGCGCTCGCGCCACAGGTAGTACCAGGTGTCTTCGTAGCCGGTTTGCACATGCTTGTCGGTGATACCCAGGCGCTGCGTGAGGCCCTGCATGAAGCGCCTGGCATCGGCGCTGGTGTAGTGGTGGGCGTCGCGTTCGTCGGCAAACAGGGCCGGATCGTGCCAGCAGGGTTCACCGTCTTCGCGCCAGCAGATCGACAAGGCCCAGCGGGGCAATTGCTCGCCCGGGTACCACTTGCCCTGTCCAAAATGCAAGAAGCCGCCCTGGCCGTAATGGTCGCGCAGGCGCTGCACCAGGTCTTGGGCAAACTTGCGCTTGGTGGGCCCCAAGGCATCGGTGTTCCATTCGGCGCCGTCGCGGTCGTCCACGCTCACAAAGGTGGGCTCGCCACCCATGGTCAGGCGCACATCGCCGGCATCCAGCTGCTTGTCCACCTGCTCACCCAAGGCCAACACCTGGCCCCACTGCTCCTCGGTATAGGGCTTGGTGACACGGGGCGATTCCCAGATGCGGGTGATCTCCATGTGGTGCGAGAACTCGACTTCGCACTTGTCGGTGGCGCCGGTGATGGGCGCGGCGCTGCTGGGCGTGGGCGTGCAGGCCACCGGGATGTGGCCCTCGCCGGCCAGCAGGCCCGAGGTGGGATCAAGGCCGATCCAGCCGGCGCCAGGCAGGAACACCTCGCACCAGGCGTGCAAGTCGGTGAAGTCGACTTCGGTGCCACTGGGGCCGTCCAGCGCCTTCACATCGGGCTTGAGCTGGATGAGGTAACCCGATACAAAGCGCGCGGCCAGGCCCATGTGGCGCAAGGTTTGCACCAGCAACCAGGCGCTGTCGCGGCATGAGCCGCTGGCCAGCGTCAAGGTTTCTTCAGGCGTTTGAACACCCGGCTCCAGGCGGATCAGGTAGCTGATGTCGTGTTGCACCCGCTGGTTGATGGCCACCAGGAAATCAATGGTGCGCTGTTCTTTGCGGTCGACAGTGGCCAGAAACTTGGCAAAAGCCGGCGTGGGCTTTTCGGTGACCAGGTAGGGTTGCAGTTCAAGCTTGACACCCTCGTCGTAGGCGAAGGGGAAGTTCTCGGCCGCCGGCTCCAGGAAAAAGTCAAACGGGTTGTACACCGACATCTCGGTGACCAGATCCACCGTGACCTTGAACTCGGTGGTGGGCTCGGGGAACACCAGACGCGCCAGGTAGTTGGCAAAGGCGTCTTGCTGCCAGTTGATGAAGTGGCCCTCGGGCTCGACCTTCAGGGAGTAGCTCAGGATGTTGCTGCGGCAATGCGGCGCCGGGCGCAGGCGCACGATGTGCGGCGACATCGACACGCGTCGGTCGTACTTGTAATGGGTGATGTGGCTCAGTGCGACGTGAATGGACACGGATGGCTTTCTCAGACAAAAAGGGACACCGCCCACGGCGCCGACGCCTCAAGGGCGCCCGCGCTCTGGGCGATCAATTCACGCGGGAACCAGGAAGTCTCGGCTGATGCCAGCGCCGATGTCGTTGACCCGATCCAGGAACTGCGTGAGGAAGGCATGCAGGCCGGTGGCCAGGATCTCGTCGATGCGGCCAAACTGCAGGTCGCTGCGCAGGCGCCCTGCCCTGCGTTGGGTCTCGCCGCTGTTTTCATTGGCCACCAGGCCCAGATTGTCGACGACCGCATTCATACAGGCGGCCAATGACCGCGGCATGTCAGGCCGAAGAATCAGCAACTCGGCCACCTTGTCGGGGCGGATCACATTGCGATAAACCTTGCGGTAGATCTCGAAGCCGCTGACGCTGCGCAGGATGGCGCTCCAGTGATAAAAGTCGACCTCGGGCGCGTCGTCGGCCTCCCAGGCGCCAAAGTAGTCGCCGGCCAGCGCATGGAACTTCACATCCAGCAGACGGGCCGTGTTGTCGGCGCGCTCCAGAAAGGTGCCGATGCGGATGAAGTGCAGCGCTTCGTCTTGCAGCATGGTGCCCACCGACACGCCGCGGCTCAGGTGCGAACGAAACTTCACCCACTCAAACAGGGCCGCCGGGTCACGGTCAAAAGTGCCCTCGCGCAGCATGCGGTTGAACTCCAGCCAGGTCTGGTTGGTGGTTTCCCACAACTCAGTCGTCAGCGTGCCGCGCACGGCGCGGGCGTTTTCGCGGGCTGCGCGCAGGCACGACACGATGGACGAGGGGTTGCCCTCATCACGCACCATGAAGTGCATGACGTTCTCGGGCGTCATCTCGGCATGCTTCTGGCCGAAGGCCCAGGTCAGCTCAGAGATGCCCAGCACGCCGGCCCAGCCCTGCTGGGCACGGTCAGCCGATTGCGGCAACAGCGAAGTCTGGTAGTTGACGTCCAGCATGCGGGCCGTGTTCTCGGCACGCTCCATGTAACGGCTCATCCAGAACAGGTGGTCTGCGGTTCTTGAAAGCATGTTCTTGTTCTCCAGCCCTATCAGGATTCGAGCACCCAGGTGTCCTTGGTACCGCCACCTTGGGATGAATTGACCACCAATGAGCCCTCCTTCAGGGCCACTCGGGTCAGACCACCGGGCACCGTTTGAACACTCTTGCCCGACAACACGAAAGGCCGCAGGTCAATGTGGCGCGGTGCGATGCCGCTTTCAACAAAGGTGGGCGTGGTGGACAGCGCCAGCGTGGGCTGGGCGATGTAGTTGCTGGGGCGTGCCAGCAACTGCGCACGGAACTCCTCGATCTCGGCCTTGGTGGAGGCCGGGCCCACCAGCATGCCGTAGCCGCCAGCGCCGTGCACTTCTTTCACCACGAGTTCACCCAGGTGGTCCAGCACGTACTTCAGGTCGTCGGCCTCGCGGCACAGGTAGGTGGGCACGTTCTCCAGAATCGGCTTTTCGCCCAGGTAGAACTCGACCATCTTGGGCACATAGGGGTAGATCGACTTGTCGTCGGCCACACCGGTGCCGATGGCGTTGCACAGGCTGATGTTGCCCTTGCGGTAGACATCCAGCAGGCCGGCACAGCCCAGGGTGGAGTCGGGCCGGAACGCGGTGGGATCGAGGAAGTCGTCGTCCACCCGGCGGTACACCACGTCCACGCGGCGGGGGCCTTGCGTGGTGCGCATGTACACAAAGCCGTCTTTCACGAACAAGTCCTGGCCTTCAACCAGTTCGACACCCATCTGCTGGGCCAGGAAGGCGTGCTCGAAGTAGGCGCTGTTGTACATGCCCGGCGTGAGCACCACCACGGTGGGCTCGTTGACCGAAGGCGGTGCCACGGCACGCAGGGTTTCCAGCAGCAAGTCGGGGTAATGGGCAACCGGTGCGATGCGGTGCTGCGCAAACAGCTCAGGGAAGAGCCGCATCATCATCTTGCGGTTTTCCAGCATGTAGCTCACGCCGCTGGGCACGCGCAGGTTGTCTTCCAGCACATAGTAGGTGCCGCTGCCATCGGGTTGGGCGGCACGCACGATGTCGATGCCCGAGATGTGCGAGTAGATCTGCCCAGGCAGGTCGACACCCATCATCTCGGGGCGGAACTGCGCGTTGTGGATCACCTGATCACGCGGCACGATGCCGGCCTTCAGGATCTCCTGGTCGTGGTAGACGTCGTGCAGAAAACGATTGAGCGCCGTGACGCGCTGGGCCAGGCCCTGCTGCATGCGCAGCCACTCGTCGTTGGGGATGATCCGGGGGATCAGGTCAAACGGTATCAGACGCTCGGTGCCTGATCCATCCTCGTCCTTGGCACCGTATACAGCGAAGGTGATGCCAACGCGCCGGAAGATCATCTCGGCTTCATCGCGTCGGGCGGCCATCAAGGCCGGGCTTTGCTGCTGCAGCCAGCGATCGAAGCCGCTGTAATGGGCACGCACTTGTCCTGCGGCCGCCTGCATCTCGTCAAACATGGGTTTCATCGTGAATGGGCTCCTGGCCTATTGACCTTAGCAACATCCGCACCAGCCACGGGCGGCGTCCAGTGCCAGTACCGGCGCCGCACGTCGCGGGTGCAGGCGGCCGCACCATCGTGCCACACCCATGCACCACACTGATCACTGCGCACCACATTGATGCCAAAGTCTTGGTAACGCGCCACCACATCGGGTGCCGGGTGGCCAAAACGGCTGCGGTAGGCGGCCTGCACCACGGCCCATTGCGGCTGCACGGCCGCCACAAAAGCCGGGGTGGACGAAGTGCGGCTGCCGTGGTGCGGCACCAGCAGCACCTGGCTGGCCAGTTGCGATCCCAGCCGCCGCAACAGGGCGGCCTCTTGAGGGGCTTCGATGTCGCCCGTGAGCAGCACGCTGCGCCCTTGCCCATCGACGATGCGCAGCACGCAAGACACATCATTGGGCTTGCGGGCCCACTCGTAATCGGCGGGCGTGGGGTGCAACACGTCAAACCGCACGCCGTCCCATGACCAGCCTTGGCCGGCCTGGCAGCGTGTGGTGGGCGGCCCCTTGGCCAGCAGCGGGTGGCCGGGCTCCAATGAACTGGACAGCGCCGCCACCGGCAGTGCGGCCAACAGGCTGGCAGCGCCACCTACATGATCGAGATCACGGTGGCTGAGCATCAGCAGGTCAATCTGGCGCTCGCCACGGGCCTGCAACAAGGGCAACAGCACCCGTTGCCCGGCGTCGTTGTCGCGGCCGATTTGCGGCCCGGTGTCGTAGACCAGCAAATGGTCGGCAGTGCGCACCAGCACCGCCGTGCCCTGCCCCACATCGGCCGCCAGCACCTGCATGCTGCCGGGCCGGGGCCGATCAGGCGCCGGCCACAACAGGGGCAGCACCAACAAGGGCGCCAGGGCACGCAGCGACCAGGGCACCGGCAACACGCCCAGCAAGGCCCCCAACAGGCCGGCGGCCACCATCCAGCCCGGCGCCACAGCGGCTGTCCACACCGCCATGGGCCAATGCGACATGGCCTGCAGCACCACCACCATGGCCTGCACCGCCCAAGCGGCCAGCACCCACAGCCCTGGTACCAACGTGCCCAGCATGGCCAGCGGCGTGATCACCAGTGTCACCCAGGGGATGGCCACCAGGTTGGCCACCAGGCCCACGATGCTGATCTGCTGAAAGATCACCAATGACAGCGGCGCCAGGCCCAGGCTGGCGATGGCCTGGGCGCGCAGGTGCCCGCCCACCCAGCCGCGCCATCCCGGTTGCGCGGGCAGGCGCCCATGCGCGGGCTCAGACACCATCAGCAGCGCCACCGCCGCAAACGACAGCCAGAAGCCTGCCTGCAACAACGCCCAGGGGTCGATCACCGTGACCACCACCGCCGCCGCCAACAAAATCAGCAGCCAGGGCCAGCGGCCGCCCCATTGCCGCAAGGCCACCGTGGCCGCCAGCATGATCACCGTGCGCTGCGCCGGCACGCCCCAGCCGGCCAGCATGGCGTAGGCGGCGGCCATGGCCAGGCCCAGCCAGCGCCCGGCCAGGGGCGCTGGCCAGGCCAGCATCAGCGCCGGGCTGCACCGCCAGATGCGCAGCACCAGCGCCCCCGCCAGCCAGGCAAACATGGTCACATGCACACCGCTGATGCTGACCAGGTGCGCAATGCCGGTGATGCGAAACAAGTCCCAGTCGGTGTGCTCGATGGCGGCCTGGTCACCCACCACCAGGGCAGCCAGCACGCCCGCCACACGCGGGTCTTTCACCTCGCGGTAAATGGCGTCTCGCAGGCGCTGGCGCAAACGCTCAACCGGGTGCGCCACAGCATCCGCCAACTGGCGCGCTGGCGGGCCGCCGCGCGCCACGCGCACCTGACCCGTGGCGCCCATGCCTTGCTCAAACCACAGCAGCTCAACGTCAAAACCGTCGGGGTTGGCACTGCCATGCGGACGCTTCAAGCGCAGAGGCATCTGCCAGCGTTGCCCCGCCCTCACCTCGTTGCGGGCGTCGTCGCCAAAGGCCTCGTCTTCAAAGCCGGCATACCAGCCCAGCGCCAACTGCGCAGGCAAGGCCACCGCTTCGCCGCGCCAGGTGGCCGATTCCACCTCGAACACAAAGCGCACGCCAGACGGCCCGTTTTGCGGCAAGCCGGCCACCACGCCGGTCACCAGCACATCCTGGCCCTCCAGTGCCGGGTTCAGTTGATCAGCCAGTTGCCGGGCCGCGCGCCAATCGGTGCTGCCCCAGGCCAGCGCGGCCATGGCGGGCAAGAGGCCCATCAAGGCCCAACGGCCGCCCACGCCGCGCCAGGTGAGCGGCAGCAGCAATGCCATCAAGGCCAGACCGGCCAGGCCCGTCATCCACCAGCCCCAAACGGGTGGCAACAAGGTAGGCTGCTGCAACTGGCCCGCCAAGCCCAGCAGCCAGCCCAGGCCTGCCAGGGCCCAACGCCAGCCCGTGTGTCCATCACCCCGATAACGGCCCGGGGCAGCGCCTACTGCCTGCATCGGCCCAGTGTAGGATGCCGCCCCATCCGTCCAACCTGCGGCGTCCACCCGACGCCGGATGCCATGTCTGTTTACGACAAGCTCGCCCAACTGGGCATCACCCTGCCGCCGGTGGCCGTGCCCGCAGCCGCCTATGTGCCCTTTGTGCGCACCGGCAACCTGGTCTTTTTGTCGGGCCACATCGCCAAGCAAGATGGCAAGCCCTGGGTGGGCCAGCTGGGCGCCACGATGAACACCGAGCAGGGCAAGGCCGCCGCCCGCGCCATCGCCATCGACCTGCTGGGCACCCTGCACGCCGCCGTGGGCGACCTGAACAAGGTCACCCGCATCGTCAAGGTGATGAGCCTGGTCAACAGCACGGGCAGCTACACCGAGCACCACCTGGTCACCAACGGCGCCTCCGAGCTGTTTGGCGAGGTGTTTGGCCCCACGGTGGGCGCACACGCCCGCAGCGCCTTTGGCGTGGCGCAGATCCCCCTGGGTGCCTGCGTCGAGATTGAGCTGATCGCCGAAGTGGCATGAGCATCGATCCGGTGCGCACTGGCCAGCGGCGTGTGCTGCTGATCGCCACCATCCTGCTGGCCTGGGGCAGCGTGGCAGCGGCCCTGTACAGCCAGCATGTGCTGGGCATGCAGCCCTGCCCCTGGTGCGTGCTGCAGCGCCTGCTGTTTGTGCTGCTGGGCCTGTTTGCGGTGCTGGGTTTGTTTGCGCGCCGCCTGGGTGCCGGCCTGATGGCCCTGGCCGGCCTGTGCGGCATGGCCACGGCCTTGTGGCAGCACTTTGTGGCCGCCAAGTCGGCATCGTGCAACCTGACCTTTGCCGACAAGGTGATGGCCGCAACCCGCCTGGACACCCTGTTGCCAGACGTGTTTGAAGCCCGTGCCTCGTGCGCCGACGCAGCCGTGAACCTGTTGGGTGTGCCCTACGAGTTCTGGAGCCTGGGCCTGTATGCGGCCCTGTCAGCGGCCGCCGTGCTCGTCATTCGCCGCGCACGCTGATCCGGGTCAAGCCGGGCCCGCCCTGCCTGGGGCAGCATGCCGGCCATGACCAACGCCCCACCCCACACCCTGGCCGGCTCGCCTGCCGATGCACAGCCCGATGCCGATGTGCTGATCGTGGGTGCCGGCCCGGTGGGCCTGTCACTGGCTGCCGCCTTGCATGACGCCGGCCTGAGCGTGCAGGTGCTGGAGCAACAGCCCCTGGCCGCACTGCAAGACCCCGCCGACGATGGCCGCGAGATCGCCCTGACGCACCGCGCCCGGCAGGTGCTGGAATCATTGGGCCACTGGCCAGCCTTGCCTGAAGACGTCATCAGCCCGCTCCAGCGCGCCCAGGTGCAAGACGGTGATCAACCCGCCTCGCTGCACTTTGATGCGCCTGCAAACGGCCCCTTGGGCTGGCTGGTGCCCAACCACCATTTGCGCCGCGCCGCCTGGCAAGCCGTGGCACGGCGGCCGGCCATCCGGGTGCATGCCGACGCGCAGGTCAAGGCATTGGCCATACCCGAAGGTGATCGGCCAGGCAGCCTGGCTGCGGTCACCCTGGCCGATGGCCGGTGCTTGCGTGCTGCGTTGGTGGTGGCCGCAGACAGCCGCTTTTCAGGCACGCGCCGCCTGGGGGGCATTGGCGCGGCCATGCACGACTTTGGCCGCAGCGTGGTGGTGGGCCCGGTGCACCACAGCCACGATCACGATGGCGTGGCCCGTGAATGTTTTCGTTATGGCAACACCCTGGCCATGCTGCCCATGACAAACGGCCGCAGCTCAGCGGTGGTCACCGCAGACAGCAACTTGGCCGCTCAATGGCTGGCCCTGAGCGACGAAGCCTTTGCCGCGCGCATCGCGCAACAAATCGGCAGTGAACTGGGCAGCATCCGCGCCGCCGGCCCACGTCACCACTACCCGCTGGTGGGCGTGTACGCGCACCGCTTTGTGGCACCCCGCCTGGCTCTGGTGGGCGATGCCGCCGTGGGCATGCACCCCGTCACCGCCCATGGCTACAACTTTGGCCTGTACGGCGTTCAGGTGCTGGCCCGCCAACTGGCCCAGGCCCGCAGCGCCGGGCGCGACATCGGCACCCTGGCCACCCTGCAACCCTACGAGCACGAACACCGCCGCGTCACCCTGCCCGTCTACCTGGGCACCAACGCCATCGTCACCCTGTTCACCACCGAGGCACCAGCGGCCAAGCTGGCGCGCAAGGCCATCCTCAACGTGGCCGAACGCCTGCCGGGCCTGAGCCGCCTGATCAAGGGCAGCATCACGCGGCAGTTGACGGGTGGGGCTGTTGCACGCTGACGGGCAGGCAAAGGTGGTCTGCTCGCGAATACCGGAATCGGCCAACACCTGACCTTGGCCCGGAACCGATGCCGGGGTTCAAGCGCGGGCGGGCGCCCTGCTGAGACTTCGGTTGGCCGGGCTTGTACCTTGCCCCCCGCTGCCGTGTGGGGTGCGCAGATGGCCCGGGGGTCGTTCTCCGGGACCACGCTCCCGGGGCACCGCCGCTTGATCTACGAGGCCTGACTATCCTCACCGGCGGTGCCACCACGAGGCAAGAGGTCACCGGGAATGGGCC
>Ga0228698_1000200_pt1 | contig 54422 bp, 70 predicted proteins | sample McNCre117_Aug_MG_FD_178015 | JGI IMG/M metagenome (GOLD analysis project Ga0228698, IMG submission 178015) | Freshwater microbial communities from McNutts Creek, Athens, Georgia, United States - 1-17_Aug_MG | ecosystem: Environmental > Aquatic > Freshwater > Creek | place: USA: Georgia... | reverse complement strand
CGCGAAGACGACGCAGGGCGAGTGGGAGGCAATTGTGTGCGTGCTATCGCCGCGAGTGTATTGCGATGGCGAGATGATCTGCGAAACACATGCGGCATATTTAGTTGATGCAGGCAATCACGACATGGACTGGATCGCAAAGGTCCACAACGACTATCTCGCGATGCTCGACGAGCTTGAACGGTTGCGGGAAACCGTCGCGAAACAACAAGCCGAACTTGGCGAATACTGGCGAGCCGCTGTTGCGATTGAGTCGGAAATAACCGCCGACTCGGATAGGGGACTTGCGGACCTGCATGAGATCAGAACCGGCAACAACTATTCGCAGGTTGGGCCAAGCGTGGCGGAGATGCTGGTCGGTCAGCGTGACGAACTGGCAAAAGAAGTTGAGCGGCTCAAGCTGGAGCTATCCAACGCAACCAAAGAGTTCGACCGTGTCGCTGGCTGGAGTGAATCAGTAATCGCTGACGCATTTTGTGAGCAGCAATCGCAGCCGGTGAATGAGCGGTTGATAACTCTCTTAGAGGCCGTGTCGATTCAAGACTTCGGTATGTTTGTCGATGATGTTGATGGCAAGAACTGGTTTGACCTGCGTGATGAGGCCATCGCCGCAGCGAAGGCCGAGATTACGGAGCGTGCGAAGCCGGTTACTCGCGAATGGCTGCGAAGCATCGGAAGCGTGCGAGTGCCTGACGATGTTTATCCGCACTCGGAAGGCAATGACAACGAGCAAATCGGGAATCTGAGACTGTGGGGATTTGACGAAACTGGCACATGGTACATGCAGGGTGCTGACTGGTTTGGCATCAAAACACGCGGCCAAGTGCTCGACCTGCTGCGAGCGACGGGGCACAAAGTGAAGACGATCAACGAACGCCTTTCTTTTGCGGTTCATGGACGAATCCGCAAGAAGAAATTGTTAGACGCAAGGGGTTAAGCGATGGACGTGGCAGAGCTTCAGAGAGTGAAAAGACATCGTGGCCAGAGCCGAGGCACTCGGTCAAGAAATCAGGCGATTGAAGGAAGCTATCGACGTTGGCCGCAAGACGAATTCATTGCGGTTCGACTTCGTGGACTGGGCCGTCTGGTACGGCAGCGACGGGAAGAATTTGCAGCGAGCATGTAGCGCTGACATCTTGCAGGAGTTGGGGCCGCGATTTCGTGAGGCGTTCGTGTTGATCGTCGAAGAACGGCTTGAAGAGCGACAGAAGGAGCTGGAGGCAGTTTGCGTCTAACGCCAAATTAAAACGCGGGCGAGCGACCCCGCGATTCGAGACAGACGTTACCGCCCGTCGTTTTGAATTTTTTGTTCTGCGGTTCAATGGAGTTGGTGATGCACTACAGAAACGGCCGCGAGGCCAAGAACGGTGACAAGATCGTGAAGCTCGACGGCGGCAAGGTTGTGGCCTTCGGAGTCCTTCATAGCGCGACGCCGGGCAACGACTACTGCAACGGAAACATCGCAGTCATTCAGCCGCCGAACGATTACGCCTGCATGGTGGACTGCCTGCACATTGACGATGTTTCGACGATCTTGTGCGAGAAAGAATTGGGGAGCCGGCCAGCCGGAAAGTGAAGCTACCCCGCCGAGGGCCAACAGTGAACGACGGCGGTTGGCTGGCATGTCACTAACGAGCGGGATTCGTTGAGTCGTGACACATCGGAGAGACGGTGATTTTGTCCGCAGAACGCAAGTTTTGGCCTGCGGTACTCCGTCAGGCCCAAATACTTGTTAGCCGAAATCCGTTCGGAATCTTGAAAAGGGTATTGACGCTAATCAAACACGCCGATAACTTGTGTACCAGAGTTGAAACCAACCCAGCAACACAAGGAACCGACAAATGAACCAATTCGATTTCACCTACGTTCAAGTTTACGCCAGCACAAAAACAGCACTGAAAGTCGCGGGCATCGACAAGAGTAAGATTGAAGCCAGGCCGAACGGGTTCAAGAAATACGGGACGCGAACATTCCGCCAGTGGCTCTACGTTGCGACAGTGGCTTACTTCGCGGCAGACGGTCACGGGGCGGACGATGTGGCAAACCAATGGCGAGCGAAAGGCGTCGGAGCAACGGTGAAATACCATGCGGCAGACTAAGCACGGCGGGAAGCACGGCGGGAAGCGAAAAGGGGCGGGCCGAAAAGCCCGCCCCGATGAAGTGAAGATACCACTCGCGATCAAGGTTGACCTCGAGCTGGCGGAATACCTCGCGACCGTTGAAAGCAAGACGGGAGCGATCGAGGAAGCCTTGCGACGGTCGAAAGGCTTCAGAGATTGGAAGCGGCGGCAGTCCGGCTAACGCTTTTTAGACGGCGCAGACGCAGTAAAACATCCGGCAGGGCGATGACATGAAAACAATCAATGAGCGAATCGTGTCGGTGGCCAGAGAGGTAGATCAACTCTGCCAATCGCTGGGCTTGGCCTATCCGAACGACCTTGAGAAAATCCTTGCGAAGCATTTCATCAACCAGTGGCTCGACGCACCGGACGGGCCGGGATGGTGGTGGATGCAGATGCCCGAAGACGATGATCCCGATTGCGTGTCACTGTTCATGATTCCTGGAGTTGGGCTGGCGTGTTCGGATGGTCAAACCGCCAATTATTTCGAGTCGGCCAAATGGCAGCGGGTCATTGGTCCGCAATAGTCACGAAGATGCAATCATGATACGATGGTGGCATCATGGAAGATGCAAATACTACAGAATTAGTACACCAACCGTCGCACGGATTCCGGGGTCAGGGCAATGATGTTTTGACAGATCACGCAACAGCTCGGCTTGCAAGGCGTGCGATCCGTAGACGTTGGCCAGTCACGGCAGAGATGCGAGGAGCGGTACTCGCAGAAGCGTTTCGCATGGTGCAATCGGGAGGAAAGCCGGGCGATGTCATTGCTGCCATGAAAATACTGCAAGACAGCGACAAGATTAACATCGCGGTGACTAACTTGGACGCTCCGTTACCGCAAAATCAGGTAAATGTCGGATTAGCGGTCAATAATAACGCAGGCCCAACAGCGAGAGACGTAGCGATTGAGTTACTGAAGACACCGGAGGGGCGGGCGGCACTAACTGAAAGGATCGGGGGATGAATCATGCGATTGAAATTCTCGAAGAGCGTGAATCATATTTGAAATCACTGATCCGTAAGTGCAAAGAAAATAGCGACTATTTTGCACAAGCGATCCCAACGGACAAGTACGAGCGGCAACTTGCCGACGTGCAAGAAGCGCTCAACGCATTGGATCACGTGCCGCTAAATCACGACCCAATCGAATAATTCATGCTTGACCTCGAATCCGTCCGCCGAATAGCAACGCCCGCTGGTTACGCTCAAGCCGCAAGCGGTGGCCAGTGGAAACCGTATCCGCACTTGCAAGCGATCAATAACGCAATCATTGACACCGTCATGGGCGTTGACGATTGCCGAATTCTGACGGTATCTGTTCCGCCACAACACGGCAAAAGCGAATTGATGTCGAAATATACGCCCGCTTGGCTCATGAGTCTTTGGCCAGACAGGAGGGTCATCCTCAACAGTTACGCAAGCGACTTCGCGGCAAGCTGGGGCGCGAAAGCTCGCAACGTCTTCGCGTCGATGTCAGAAACGACAGGGCTACGTGTTAGTAAATCACTGAAGCGGTCAGACTGGTGGGGTGTGGAGGGGCATCGCGGCGAGATGAGCACAGGTGGAAGTTCGTCAACGACAGGCAAGGGGGCAAACCTATTCATCTTCGATGATCCATATAGCAATCACGAGCAAGCCAGTTCAGCAGTGGTTCGCGAGACGGTCTGGAATCAGTTCCTATCGTCGGCATATACGCGACTGCAACAAGATTCAGCGGTCATCATCATGCAGACACGCTGGCATGTGAATGACCTCACTGGCCAGTTGCATGAGGTCTGCAAGGATCAAGGGATTCCTGTTCGTAAGTTGCTCTTGCCAGCAATTAACGAACGCGGCGAGGCGTTGTGTCCGGAGCTTCATTCATTCGATAAGCTACTGAGAACAAAGGCGTTGCTCGGTAGTTACTTTTGGTCCGCCATGTATATGGGGAACCCGATTCCGGAAGGCGGGCTGTTCTTCAAGCATGACGACATTAACCAGATTGTTGATATCGAACCCGCCAAGATTGCGAAGGTTGTGCGGTATTGGGACACGGCAAGCAGCAAAGATGGTGACTACACGGTCGGAGTGTTGATGGCTGACGGCGGAGACGGGTTTGTTTACGTCCTGGACGTGGTTCGCGGGCAGTGGACGGCATCAACTCGCGACGCTCAGATTGAAGCCACGATGAAACGGGACTTCGATCAGCATGGCCTGAAATGCGAACAATGGATTGAGCGTGAAGGGGGAGGGGCTGGAAAGACGGTCGGAGAAATTAACGTCATGCGGTGGGCCAAGTATGGCTGTCGTGTAGAGACGATGAGCAAAGAGAAAAGCATTCGCGCACGTCCGCTACAGGCCAGGACTGAGCAAAAGCAAGTCCGCCTATTGCGGGCACCGTGGAATCGTGCTTTCATAGACGAACTCACGCAGTGTTGGAGCGGAGTTCATGATGATCAAGCCGACGCTGCAAGCGGTGCTTACAATAAGCTGGTGATGCAGTCAGGGCCGGTCACGTGGCACACAGGAGCATGAAATGACCAGAGAAGAGCTAAAAGACCAAGCCTACGAATGGGCATGCGATTACATTATGTCGCAAGAAGAGATTGAACTCACATGCGTTTTTGAAGGCATGAAAGACGGAGCTTGGGAGCAACATCTTGAGTTTATTACCGACTGTTTTGAACACGGATTAAAACCGGTTCACTTTGTGGACACCCTCATTGCCGCTCAAGCCGAATACAACGAGTCTTTCGAGTGGCTAGAAGACAACGAAATAGGGGGCGATTCATGAATTCATTTCTCGAAGACGCAGAATACATTCTCCAGAACGGTCCAAACAACCTGCGGAAAGTATTTGACGCAGGTCGACGCCTCGCTCGTTTCGTCCTGCGACTCACCGATATCCGCACGACATACGAAGGCCGCGACGGCTACGCATTGGTTGATAAAGCTCAGTGGGAGGCGTTGTTGGCAGAGAATGCGCTGCTGAAAGAGCAACTAACGCCTAGCACTCAACATCATTAACCGCTAACGTATGCCTCACGCAATACCGCGCAGCGAGGTTATATGATGTTGGAACGTGGAATGAAGATTAGTCGCATTGGCGGCGAGCCGGTTGATGGTGTTGTCATGCAGGTCACGGTCGATATGGGCGATGAGCCGGGGACAATCGTGGAAGTGGCTGTTGGTGAAACGTCGCGAAAAGTTCTGGCGTCAGCGTGCGAGGTTGCCGCGAAGTCAATTGAGGCTGAGAAGCATTTGCCTGAACTGCACGTAGAGCAGAGCATTGGAACCATCGGACGTGACGGCGATACCATGCCGAGCGGTGAGATTGATCACGTTGTGGCTTCCGTGAATTAACTAACGCTAAACACTCAGGGGCAAAACTGAGTGACTAATGCTCGCAGAACTCCGAGACGCAACCCGTAGACTGTTTGGCAGCAAGCAAACCGCTAGCGCCGATGCGGCAAAAGCCGTTGATCCGGTTATCGCCGGAGTTGTACAGCCAGAGCCGATTCGCGACCTCGCGGAGCTTGTCTGCGACATGCGCAAAGACCCGATGGTGGTCATTACGCAGGACGTGTTGCTATCGAGCGTCAAACGTGGTGATGTCACGATAAACGTTGACGCGCCGGAAGGTGACGCAACCGCCGAGGCGATCGAAGACGACCTCAATCGTCTTTGGCTTGAGACTCTCGAAAAGTTCTGCGACCCGGAACACGGCGTGTTCACGTGGGGAGGATTGCCGTTTGAATTAGTCATTGAAAACGATGAGGTTAGCGGCGTTCCGATCACGGTCATTAAGCAGTTCAAACAGCTACCGAAGCACATCAACGGAGCACGAGCGACGGAATTGGTGCTCGACAGTTCTGGCCAGTTCGGTGGCATTCGAGTCACGATTGACGGCTCAGATTTCGTGATACCGCCAGAGCAATCGTGCTGGTTTGCGATTAGTGCCACACCGCTTGAACCGCATGGTCGTTCGCTATTCTTAGGCGCTCCGGCTGAGGTCCGCAAGCGACGCAAAGAGACAGATCAACTCATCCAGGTGTTCGTTGCGCGTTGGGCCGTTGATGGTCCGACAATTCACGCTCCGGCAACTGCGGTTGATGAAACTGGCCGAGTGGTCAACAACCACAAGCTGATCGCAGCGCAATACCATGCCAACAAGACCGCAGGCGGTCTGACGATCCTGCCCAACGATGCACACAGCACACCGGGCATGGAGGGCAAGTATCAGATCGACATCACGCACGAAGCGAGATCGCTGGATGCGAAGCCGTTGGAGATTATCGACAATCTGATTGACGCAAAGATGTCGCGGGCGTTCGGCGTTCACGAATCGGTTACTATGGACACTGAAACAGGTTCATACGCATCACAGACGGTGCGTATGTTTGTTGTTCTCAGTAAGTGCGATTCGCTTGGCTCGCAACTGACGAGCCAATTTGAAGCGATCGTCAATCGTGTCTACGGGCCTGCGAACTACCCTGGCAAGCCTCCAAAAATCACGGTAACGCCAACGTCACGCATCACTGATGGCCTGATGGTCGAGACGGTTAAAGCTATCATGGCAATGCCGCAATGGGGGCCGCTGCTAGAGTCAGGAGCGATCGACGTTGCGACCATACTGGCCAATGCTGGCGTTCCACTGGCCCGTGATTATGTTGAGCGGCTTGATGCTGCGTTTGCGCAGGTAAAGGCGGATAAGCAGGCCATGCGCGAGCAGACACAACAGCAGTATGGTCCGAACGCTGATCCGTTGTTCCAAGCGAATGAGCCTTACGAGCTAGCTGTAAAAAAAAAGTCGGACGCGCTGCGGTCGGTGCTCGACGTAATGTCGTGACAAAGCCGGGGCAACGCATCACAGGCAAGGGCGGTGGTATTGGGAGTAATCAGTATGCGCGGCGAGGGGTGAGCAAGGCGGGTGTGAAGCGGGCGGCCAGTTCGATTCACGGAGTTGAGAGTGCTGGTAGCCCTAACCCTCAATTCGTTGCGGCAACTAGCCAGGCCGTGAAGTCAATTCCGCCGCATATAGCTGCCGTCTTGAAGTCGAAAGGCGTGAAGACGATTGCGGCAAAAGATGCGTCCGATGTGCTCTCAGCTCATTACGACATGAACGATAAGCCTCGTGGTTATTGGAGCGGATCGTTACACGAAGTCGGGGCGGCGTATATTCCGCACACTAAACAAGCCTTTGTTGCCGAGCACGAGGGGCCATCGACAGCACGCACAAAAACACGCGACCCAGCCGGGGTGATGCGACACGAAATCGGTCATGCGGTTGATGATAATTTCCTAGACCATCGCATATCGCAGCGAGACGATTTCAGAACCGCGTATCGAGCGGATTTGTTGGCGATCATGCACGGCAGCGGAAGTAAATTTGAGGCCGATGGCTATTCGCTAAACGGAGAAGCCGGGAAAATGAGTTACTTCATTCAACCGGCACGCAATGCCGTGAGCGGTCGATTCCACGCCTCAGACGCCGGTTACAGCGAGGCGTTCGCAGAAGGCTTTGCGTCCTTACATGGTGGAGGAGCTATGTCGGCTCAAGAGTTCTCGATATCCTTCCCGAACACGGTTAAGAAGATTAAAGAACTGACCGCAGAGCAGAAGCCAAGACGGGGAAAACGATGAAAGCAATTGACGCAATCAAGCTCGTGGCAGCAATCGAAGACCGATCGGCAGAGCATTACGTTGAGAGCCGTTTGATTCGACATTTAGTCGATAGATGTTCGGAAAACATGGTTAATGCAATACTCAACGAGCTACTCGCAACCGCAGAGACGTGGCGGAAGCGTGCATCGAAAAACGCTGGCGACCGAATGTGGTATGAACACCACTTGCGCAACGCGGCTACAATGGCAACGCTCGTCAAGTTATCGCGACATGCAGCGGCGGAACCGAAGGAGGATGCAGCTTGATTTATGCAACCGTCAGCGAAAACCAAGTCACGCTTCGCGCCCGTATTGAGCAAGGTGGAATTATAGGCGATTGGTCACACGTAGTTCAGCCTGGTGAACTATGGGGCGATTGGTCGTTTGCCGAGTTACGCGAGAAGGGGAGCGGCGCTTGGGATATTGGACCGACAGGGCCACTATCGCTCTCTATAGACGCCATCCCCACGCTGAACATCAACCGCCCACACAGCCCGCACAGCGAACCAACACCGCCAGAAACGCCTAACGCTGACGAACTCGCGGACGAAACAATTCGATACCTCAACGGACTCTATCAAGAGATCGAAGATGCGTTAGTTGCTGGCCAGCCACTCGGTTTCGTTGCGGAAAAACTTGACAAGCTGGTGGCTCAATCCGAGTTATCAAGCTGGATCGCTGGTGCGGTCGCGGTGTGGGGCGAGTCTCGCGAACCGAAGCTCATCACGCTCGATGCGCTGGGGCCGCTGCAAAAGAACCGATTCCCGTGGGTTGAGACGGCGGCACGCTGGTTGATGGATCGTGACGTTTACAGCGCGGATGAAATCCAGAAGCAAGCACGCGGCGAACAGTTGCCGCGCTGGAAATCGCTGGAAGCGGTGACACGCTTGCGTGATGAGATCGCGATTGGGTTCCCAGCCGGAGAATCGTTTGCAGAATTCCATAAGCGAATCAAAGACACAATTGACGCGACGAAGCCAGAACTGCAAAACGCCTTCCGGACTTCGACGCATCAAGCGTTTATTCACGGTTCAACGATGACGCTTGAGAAGCCGGTCGTTAAGACGCAGTTTCCGTATGTGCTATTTCATTCCGCTCATGACACCCGTACTCGCGCAACCCACAGGCCACTCGATGGCCTGTTGTTTGAGGTTGGCAGCGAAGCCTATGCAGTCGCCAAGCGGGCGCTGAACGACTACAGTTGCCGCTGTTCGATCACTCCGTACACGGAAGCGAAGCGGCAGCGGAAAGAGCTTCAGGCGGTGCAGGTGGATCAGTTGCCGCCAGAGACGCTGGCGAAGTACGGGGCTTAACGCCCTTCTTTATTCCGCTTCGCGATCCGCGCCGCAACCGCTTTCTTCGCCGCTGCAACCCGTTGCTCCGGTGTTGTCTTAGCCATGCGAGCGGCATTCATCGCCTCGCTATGTGCCTTCTTTTGTGCCGCTGTTTTGCCCTTCCAGCGTAGTGCCGAGAGGGCTTGAGCAGCGGAGCTTTTCTTCTTAGCCATTGGCGTGTTGCTCCTTTCTGAAATACTCACGCCACTGGCCGAATGGCACCACGTGAAAAGACTGCGAAGCCTCGTATTCGGCGATGATTGCCGCTTGCGACTTGACGCCACGATCTGCCATCAATCTTGCGTCTCGCTCGTGTTTCGGTGTGACCCCATCAGCAAGCACTCGTGGCCGTTGTTCGTTGTTCATCTTTATTCCCTTTACGTTAGTGGTTTTATTCCCGTCACGGCTCTATTTGTATCGACCTACCGCAAGCTCGTCAAGCAACCAATCCAAAATTATTTTTGACGAGCGCTTGACACTGGCAATCAGGACTTAGACCTTTGGCTTATTGCATGATGCAATACATAACCGCCAAGGAAGGCTTTCTCTTGATCTTCTACACCCTCGCTCAATCGACAAATGTTGCTCAGCCGGTGCTATCCGGACTGACGCCGCTTGATTCGTCTCGCGGTGTGCGAGTGGTGAAAGACGTGTTGCGTGTTGGTACATGGAAAGCTGGTCAACGGGATTGGGTTGTCACTGAAGACACGCTCAAGACGTTGTCTAACGACTTTGCGGCCATGAAGGCCAATGGCGTTCCGTGCAACCTCTACTGGGGTTCACGTCCTGACGGCGGCCCCGGTGGTCAACACGCCGTCGAAGCCAAGAACGCAATCGCACCGATCGACCAAGTCTTCACGCAAGACGGCGTGCTCTATTGCTCGTCATACATGACGGCAGACCAAGCCAAGCAACTCGAAAACCCTGCCCATCAAGTCTCGGTTGGCGTTCAGCCCGATTGGACCGCAGGTGACAAAACAAAATACGCACTCGCGCTACTTCACGTCGCGATTGTCGATCAACCAGTGGTAACGGGCCAAGGTCCGTTTCTGACACTCTCGAATGAATCCCTAGAGGATGAGGACAACATGACACCTGAGCTGAAGGCGACTCTTGAAGGCATTGCGGCTACTAACAAGACGTTAGCCGAAACGATCATCACGCTGTCGAATGAATTCACAGCGTTCAAGGCCGAAACGGTCGCGAAGAAAGCCAATGAAGCGAAGGACGCTTGGAGCGGCAAGCTCAAGGGCTTGTTTGACGCCAAGAAGATCAACGCCGCAACGCTCAAGCAATACGAGGAACTTGGTTCCGTCGTTGCGTACAACCTCGCGATTCTCGCTCCGCTTGATGGTCTGATTATGTTGGCCAGTGAATCAGGTGTGCAAGGCTTGGCAAACGCTAACGAGCCAAGCGTGGGCGACAAAGGCAACGCTATTGAATCCGATGCCGTGATCGAAGCACGACTCAAGGCTAAGGGTATCGACGTCAAGCTGATGCCTCGTGCCGGTGTGTAGTTTTAGACGATTTCAAGACTCCTTTGCCGCATAACTCGCGGCCAGGAAAGAGTACAAAGATGTTTAGCATTCCAGGTCAACGGACAATTGATAGCGGCGTGACACCACGCGAAATTCTGATGAGCGATGAAGGCAAGATTGTCTTGCCCGGTCCTGTCGTGATCGACAGTGCAGTCGCCATCGACGGCAAGAATACAGGCCGCACAGATGAGCTTCGGGCAGGTTGCTTGATGGCTCAGAATACTGCCAGCGGCAAGTGGGCACCGCTCAAGCGGACCACGGTTGCCAGCGGCGGAGGAACGGGCGTCACCACTTGCGTGCTGACAGACAGCCGATTCTTCAAGGTTGGCGATTTAATCACGATTGGTGGCGACGACGTCACGATCCTGACGATTGACTACACGACCGACGCCATCACGTTTGCGGCAAAAACGATCGCAGACGGCGAGGCGGTCATCAGTCGAGGAACAGCCGGAGCCGGTTACGAAACCTGCAAGGGCGTTCTGCAATTTGCCGTGCGACTGCAATCCGGCGAACCGTACATCTCAACGCTGTACGACAAGGCTGGAACAATCTTGGCAGGTGGCTATGTGATCCAAGACAACGTCTTGGGCGATCTCACGGCTGCTCGTGCCGATACCGCCGCTCGCCTGTCGGCGTTCATCTGGTCGGATCGTCAGCAAAATCTCTAATCCCTGAACACGTCTCCGCCTTGATTCTCAGGGCGGATTTTCATCAACCCTGCCTTGCCGCATAACTCGTGGCCAGTTGCAAAGGTGTACTTCCGTGGCTGATTCTCTCCAAACAATGCTGGACTTCCGTGACATTTCTGCCAGCTATCGCAACGCGCCAACGATGGTCGGCACTCCGATGCTCGATACGTTCTGGTCTGATGTCAAATCGACCGTGAGCGACGATGTCACGATCTTCTCGCTGACTCGCAGCAATGTACCGAACCCTGCCAATACTCGCGGATCGATGCCGAAGCGGCAAAACGGTCCCGGTGCGTCTAAAAAGTCGTTCAGTCTGTTCAATTCTTTCAACGAACTGACGATGCCTAACGACACTCTGCGATTCCTTCGCAGCAACGATCCCGGCATTCGACAAATTGGTCAGGAATGGGTTGCAGCGACCATTGAGGAAGCCGGACGTCGGCAAAAGTTGCTTCGCGAAGTGTTGGTCGGTCAAGCGATGACGTTCGGCGTTAGTTGTCTCGATAGCAATTTCGATCCCATTATGCCGACAGTTCACGCGACGACTGGCGCGCTGACCACGACCGGCGCAGCAGTTGTGGCTGACTACCAAGTTGCGGACTCGCATCGCGGCAACTGTGGATCGCTCACGACGGGCGCTTGGGATACGACCACGACCGACATCTTCCAAGAATTGGAAGGTTTCCGTGACGCTTCTGTGAAGGCCGGGAGCGAAGCTCCTAACACGGTCTATATCAATCGCCTGCGATTGCCGAAGTTGCTCTTGAACACCAAGTTCCAAGCGTGGGCTACGCTGAACAAGGTCACGAACGAGCAAGTGATCAACTCCGGCAAGATTACCAACTACTTCGGTTGGAACATTGTTGGAGTCGAAGGTTACTGGACTTCCGCCGGTGGCACTCAGTACCCGCTGATCCCGCTTCGCCAAGCGATCATTTGCCCGCCAAACGGACCTTGGAAACGATGCGTTGAAGGGACTCAAGACGTTCCGACCACGCTCGGCGTGTTCGACAATCTCGAATCCGCGTTGGCGACCATGAAGCCAGTGGTCGGCATGTTCGGATTCGCGCAAGTGAAGGTGACTCCACTGGCTCAATGCTCGCTGTACCTCGGTGACAACTTCGGGCTTGGGTTCGCCAATCCAAATAGTATTTACATGCCAACCGTCTTCAGTGCGTAACGATGGCCGTGCTCGGCAAGACCTCGGCGGAACTCTCCGCCGGGGCACTCCTTATCCCAGCTAGTTCAACAGGCAGAACACCGCACTACTAACGCGGAGAAGTGGGTTCGAGTCCCGCCGGGGTTCTTATATGTCGTCTTACTGCTCATTCACTGACCTGCAATCACGGCTCACGTTAGCGGGCTTGGATTGGGCTGTTAATCGCGACGGCGGCGACACCGTGACCTCGGCGGAGATCGCTCGCTACGTCACGCCTGGAATACTCAGAACAGATACAGAAATAGATGCTGCGATTCAGCAGTGGTACGACACAACGTTAGCACGTGGCAATGCGTGGCTGAACTATATCGCGAGAGACATAACAGTCGTCGAGGTCTGCGAAAACGGTGGACGCGCGGCACCTGAGAGTTTTTTGCTTGCCTGTAAGCGGGCGAGGGATCAACTCGCATTAGTCCACGCTGGCCAGCTTCTTATACCGGGGCTAACCAAAATCACGATTCAACCATACATGGCGACGCCGGGATATGGCGTGAAGGGAATCACGGTCGTCAATCTTCAGTGCTGCGACGATGAATCATGAGTGAGTATTACGACGCACAAGCTGACGCATTGATCGCCACGTGGAACGCCATTGAAAAACACGAAGACACAGCGACGCTGTTCAATCGCAGATTCAAATTCATGGGTGAAAGCCCGTTAGTTGCTGGCACAACGCCAAGCTTCAGCGACCTCGATTCAATCTGGATTATGCCGAGCGACTCCCTGATGGAGCCGACCGTCAACACGAAAGACACAGACAATCTTCGACTGTCAATCGTGACCTATACAAAGGACTGGAATGTCCTAACGCCCATGCGAAACCTGTTCAAACTGAAACGGGCTTTCGCACGGGCCAAGATGAGTCCCGATAGCGGCTCGACAATCATGGCCTCTTATGACCCGCGCATAGCGGGACAGCAGACGACCTATCAGCCAGTCATCCTAGATGACACCAACAAGATTCAGTGTATCAAAACCACGATGGTATTGGTGCTAAGAATTCCTTTCCAGCATTAAGAAAGCACGGATGCTATGTCTCACGTCTTAGGCGCTAAGCGTTATCAGTATTTTGAGAAAGAAACCGGCACTGGTGCCGCTTGGGGCACTCGCCCTTCGACTCCTGTTTTGGTTCACGCTCCGACCAAGAGTTACGGCGTTGCGTTGAAGCGCAATTCCGCACAGCATCGACCGATTGCTGGTCGTGGCCAGTCTCACCATAGCCAATCGCCGAATAGCCTTGTGAGCGGTTCGATCGTGATGCCGCTCTACGGTGCCTACTTGTCGAGTCCTGCGGTGTCGATCGCTCAATACTTTCTTGACCTCGTGACCGATACGCCAGAAACGCTCGACCCTCGCCCGTCGTTCCGCGCGTTTGACATCCACAAGGACGGCAGCGGCACGACTGTCACAGGCCACGAAGACAGCGGGTTGCGAGTCAATAAAGCGACCCTGAAAGGCTCTGCAAGCGATGGTTTCCTGGAGTTGACGCTCGACTGTATTGGCAAAACGCAGATCGTCTTGCAAGGCTCAGCGTCAGCGTTGCCTGACGATCGAAATGGTCTGCTAGAAATGCTGTTCTCCGATACGGTATTGAGTATCGGTGGTTCGGCTGTCGATATGTCGGAATTCAGTTGGGAAGTGGACTACGGCATCAAGCCGCTGTTTCTCAACGGCAACCGACCGAATCAAGTTTCGGCTCAGTACAACAAGCAGACGCTGTCGTTCAAGCCGCTCAAGACTGCCGCTACCTACGACGCATACTTGCGGTTGCAGGACAATACTGAACTTGAAAGCATCCTGACTATCAAAGGCTTGCACAGCGGGACTGCCGCCGACACCTACACCACTGGCCAGTTCACTTTTGCCCGGTCAGTGTTGGACGAAGCAAGCGACGATATCGGTCTGGACGATTTCGGCTTCCAGGCGATCAAGATGCACCTCCTGAAGCCTGACACGAGCGATAATACGTGCGTTCCTGTTTGGGATACGGTGTAGCAAATAACTAACGACAAAAGCCCGCCAAATCGAAGGATGTGGCGGGCTTTTGCATTGGTAAGCAAATGACATCCGCAAAATCATTCGCAGTCTTTCAATCCGAATCGTCCTGGGGGACGGTCGGCGGCGACGTTGACCGATATATTCCGCTGACGAATTTTGCACTGAAGGCCGATGTCGAGACTCGCGAAGCGAAAGGTTACGCGGGCATCCGGCAGCCGAAATACGCGGAGAAGGTCAGGCGGAAGATCGGTGGGACAATCTCGTGTCCGCTCTATGGATTTTGGGCACCATCGGCTAGTCAGTCGTTCGCGCAATATCTGATTGAGTGGGCGTTCAGTTCTCCCGAAACCGCCGACGGGTCTAGTAAATCACTGCATTGGATCGACAACGTTAGTGCCTCACGGTGGGCAGGGCTTCGGGTGGATGAAGCAACGCTTTCCGGCGATCCGAACGGCGTGACGCTATCGCTGACGCTTGTTGGTAAAAAAGAACTGGCCAGCGTGCTCAGTACCGCGTTGCCGGACAATCGCGGCCAATGTCTTGAGTTTCTCTTCGCGGATGTTGCGCTGACGTTTGACGGCTCGTCACTGCCGATCGAGTCATTTAGCTATACGATCCGACATAACCTTTCGCTGAAGTACAACGCAGGTTATGAGCCGTCGTCATTGCGATCTACTGGCTGTCAGCAATCACTAACGATTAAGCCGCTCAAGTCATCCAGTGCTATGGCGGTTCTGCAACGGCTATCATCAATCTCACATAAGACCGCGAGCCTGACTCTCTCTGGATTGCACGCGGGAACAGGCGCGAGCGGAAACGCAACGCAAGTTGTGCTGTCGTTCAATCGCCTCGCAATTATCGACGCCAACGATTCCGTGACGCCCGACGATTACAACTGGCAACCGATCACAATGAGTTGCCTCAAGCCAAATTCTTCCACGGTGGCTGTCGGTCAAACGTGGAGTCTGATATAACAATCTGCGTGGAATCAACCATAATGACTAACGAGACACCACAGAGCACAGGTCAAGCCTTTTCGGCATCAGGCTACTTGATAGAACAAGTGGCCAAACAAGGACCAGTCGCGCTCTTATTGCTTTGCGGTCTTATGGGTGTCTACCAAATCGGCAATACACATATTGCAACGATTGACGGTATGTGGAAAGAGCGGCATTCGGAACAAGCAGCGATGATTAAGGGTTTCCAAGAAACACTTAATTCATGCTGCTCTGAAAAACGTGCGGCTAACGAACAACGTGCGAATGGAATTGCAGGCAAGTGATTGCCTTATCCCACGGAAGGGGTTTCTATGAATGTTTCTTATCTCTTGATTCGCTTCTGGCCGATCTTGCAACCGCTCGTCAAGCGGGCCGTGATCATCGGGCTTCGCCGACTTGGTGAGGAGGCGAAAACGGACTCTCTACACAGCGCGTTCGCGCCGTTTGCGGAAGACCTCGACAAGCTCTGCGACACGATCGCAGACGCGATTGAGGGAAAGTCTCCGGTTGCCATTGCGGCAACCTAACGATAGTTCCCCGGCAGTCTCCGTTGCGGAATTACGCCCCTGGTTCCAATCACGTAGAGACTGCCGGGGATTCTTATATCACAGGGGTTATCGGGGTAGTGTATGAGTCCGGCAGCAATCGAAGAAGTAAAACCACCCAAAAAATCAGCGGAATCAACTCGCTCGGCTCGTTGGTGCCGACGACACGGAATCAATCCTGGGCCGGTGACGAGTCCGATAGTTGGACAGGGACCGAATCGGTTGAAGTTGCTGCAAAAGAGACTCGACCGATTCAACAAAAAGATGGACCGAAAACGAGCGGAATTACTGGAGGCAATCGGATGAAGTGGCTCAAGTATGCAACCCAGGGTAGTGGTTGGGCCGCAATGGCGGCTGCAATCGTCACGCTATTGCTCAAGATGTGCGGGATCGAAGTGCAGGAATCAGCGGTGTTGCCGTTGATCGTTTCCGCGATTGGGCTGATTCACGGCGGAAGCTATGTGCCGGTTCCGTCCGTTGCTCCGGTGATGTCTGATCTACATAACAAAACGATCGACGCTCTGTATCACCTTGACGGAATTCTTGAAGGCGATGATGTCAAGAATGCTATTGGCGTCTTATGGAATGCGGCAAGAACGTTGCCGAAACACGAGGGGCAGTAATGCGATACTGCGTTCCCGAATGGGTACGACGTTTCTTTTTGCGACCAATACTGGTCAGTGTGGCGTTGCTTCCGATTGTGCTCAACGGCTGCATTAAGCAAAGCCACACAATCCAGGATAAATCGGCATCAACACTGGCCAGTTTGGTTGCAAAAGAAGCTCGCCCGCAACTGAAGGCGATTTACAGCACAGCAGCGAAAGCGGTGGCCTACGATGGAACAATTTCCTCGCCTCTACTGCGATCAACTGTTGACGCCGCCGAGTATGTCGGACGACTCAATCGCTATCGAATGGCCGGACCAAACACGCTGGCGACCGCTGAGTTCTCTCAAAATCTGGACGATCGCTGGATTGCTGCGATTGGAGCGTCTGATCAACCGCTTACTGCGGAGCTCCGAGCGAAGGTAATGGCGTTGTTGCAAGGTGTGGCTGATGAACTTTAATACGGAAGGGGCGATATGTTGCACGGAATTACTGACGCTGAATTGAATCTCGCGAACGACGACATGAATTTTCGCATTCAGTTACACGAACGAGTTTTGTCGGACATGACGGACGTTCCGCCAAATTCTGATACTTACGAGCGACTGAAACCAACGCTTGAGTATCTTGGCGAAGGGTTGCCGATGTGGGATCGCTGATTGGCTGCTCAGCGCTGTTTGTTTTCGCTTACCTCTATTCCCGATGGGCTGATCGGCGGCATTGTGGCCATCTATGAAGCAAGAGCACAACAACCGCAAATCGGCGGGCTATATGCCGGTCAAGGCTATCAGTGCGATCCGCACGATATCGACATTCACGAAGCGATCGCGAAAGACGTTGCCCGCGCTTGCCTCTTTGGCCAGTTCGGAGGGATGCTCGAAGAGGATGGGCTTGATTCACTACTGAGCTGCCGAGTGTCGGTCACACGATTTGTTGACGGGCCGCACGAGGTTGAAGAAGTGATGGCGTTCGTGGTTGATTTCGATAGTCCAGACTTGATTGATTGCTCGATTGAAACCGCCGATATCGTTAGTGAGTAGCGCAGATGTTTGGTTATCGCCACGATCTTGAAGACCTTGAATTCCTGCATAGCCAAGCCAGCGATCTTGCCGCATTGGATTCTCTCTGCGGTGCTGTCTCTATCCCCGACAGTGTCAGCCAACGCGATTGGCTAACGCCTCGCAATCAAGGTGACGATCCGACAGGATCGCACGTGAATAGTTGCGTTGGTCACGGCGCGTGGGCGGCGGTGCGTATCCTCAACCATCTTGACGGCGGGCAAGACGTCGATCCGTCTCCGTTGTGGCTGTATTTAGCGGCTCAACTTCAGTCAGGTTATTTCGGCGGAGATCACGGCGCGGCGATATCGGGAGCACGCAAAGCGCTCGAGCAATTGGGCGGCGGAGTGCTTGAATCACTCTATCCATACTCAAATATGTATCCCCGCTCGTTTCCTGATGAATACGAAGCCTACGCTGGCCAACATAAGCTCCTGCAACATTCAATTCCTCGCAATCCTGACGACGTCAGGAACTACATCGGGACACGCAAGGGCGTTGCAATGATCGGCGTGCCGATCACAACCGCGATGCGTGACTCATCGCACTGGACGATGCGAACTGTCTCAAGCGGCTCAATGCTTGGAATGCACTGCATGACGATCACGGGCTACGCGGCTGACGGTACTTTCGAGGGCATCAATTCGTGGGGTGAAGATGTTCATGAGCGAGGCTTTTGGACAGCGACGCCTGACGTTGTGCAACATTGGATTGATCTTCACGGCTCGGAAGTCGTGTTGTTGTCGGATATCGTCGAATGGCGCGTGCGTGAATATCGTTGCGGAATGCTGACGGGAGGGTGATGGAATGCGAGTCTTAGCAGTGCTGTTGATGTTCCTGACGTCGGGTTGCATGAAACCGGCGACCGCAAACGATATCGAGCCTGCCAAATGCTTCGCGGCAAGCGAACTGGCGTTAATGGTTCACGGAGAGACGCAACCGAACATCGAACCCGTGAAGCCAAAACCCACTGCTTGCCAGTGTGGAGGTTCTCGATATGTCAACGATCGGTCAAGCGGCAAGCTCAAGCGAATTGCTTGCCAGTGTGGCCAGTCGTGCAAATGTATCGGATGTGCGAACGAAGTAGCAGCAGTGGTCGAGAAGAGGCCCGCTGTTATTTTCTGGTCTGCGAAATGGTGCGCGCCATGCAAAGCGATCTTGAAAGAAATTGACGCCTGCAAGAACGAATTGCCGTTTACGGTTGAGATCAAAGACGACGACGACAAGAGGCCGGAATGGGTGACGTCTTTGCCGACACTTCACTGGCCAGTTGAAGCCAAGTGGGTGGCGTTTGCGCCAAGCAAAGAAGAGCCTTGGCCGGGCATTGATGGTTTCGTCCGCATGTGGCGGAAATCGTTTCCGACATATGCCGCGCCGGTATCACAACAAGCCTACGGCTTATCAAGCGGAGCCAAGCTCCCAATTCGTGCAACTGTTCAGCAAGTCAAACAACTCTTGTCAGATAAAGGTCTACGGCTTCCTTACGGAATGAGCGTCAACGCACCGACTCACGGGCTGATCGCAAGTGTGAGTCAGGCTGGCCAAGATGTTGTGATTGAATTTGATGAATCGACGCTTCCGCATGTCTCGTTCAATGGGCGAGTTCGGAAAGCTGTGATTGGCGAGACTCGCGGAAATGTGTTGATTGATGGGCTGCCGGACATTCAATTCGAGGTAACGCAATGAGCCACGGACCTACCCGCGAAGAATCACGCTTGAAATGTTGCGCCCCGTATGGCCTGCATGATGCACGCTACAAGGTGGCCAACGAGTCACACGACGCGGCTTGTGATTGGCTTGACGAGAACCCGTTTCCGTGCGGCGGCGATGCAAAAGAGCATCTGGAACGATGCAAGGAAGCCGTTTCGCAACGTTGCGGCTTCTTCGATCCTGGTTCGCTGTATCTGATCTATCAGGTACTTTCGACGCTATGGATGTTATGGGGATGGCTGTCGGAAGAGGATGGCGAATAGGAATAGCACTCACACACCATAACTGCTAAAGTGTCACGCTATGGCTGGCAAGTATGACTACATCGACGACAACGGAATTATCATAGGTTATCCGTGGAGCAAAACAATCACGCTCCCGGAGAATCTGAGCGGCAAAACCGTGCGTTGGATTCTGCGAGAACAGTTCAGCGACACGACGCTCGTGACATACGTTAGCCCGACAAACATCACGATCGGAACGCCGGGTGCAACAACGTCGATTTCGATTGCGTTGTCATCCGCCGATACAGCAAGCCTATCTGTCGGGATCGTGCGTTATTTCCTGCGCGTCGTTGACGGTGCGGAGTACCTCTCGGGCCTAATTAGCGTGAGGGCTTAACATGGCGAACGTCGTTGTTGAAACCACTCAGATTGTCGTCACTCCCGTTGATGACGCGATTGGCGTCACAACCGTCGCTGAGTCGCAAACGATCGTACTGAGCGGCGGGACTGGACCGCAGGGACCGGCGGGAGCCGATGGTGAGCCTGGACCACAAGGCGAGCAAGGCCCACCCGGTGAACAAGGCCCGCAAGGCGAGCAAGGCCCACGAGGTGAAACCGGACCTCCCGGCGACGGTGCGATCGTCCGCGTTATCACTGTCCGATTCGATGGCCAGGGTGGTGGAATTGCGGTTGGATCGACGGCGTATGGAATCTGTCCGTTCGGCGGAACGTTGACAGGCTGGAGACTGGCCAGTTCTGACGCTGGCTCGATTGTTGTTGATGTTTGGAAGCGATCATTCGGCCAAACAATGCCCACGATCGCGGACGCAATCACTGACGACAAACCAACGCTCACGGACACAAAGACGGCATCGACAGACACTTTACCCGGATGGTCAGCCGCGATTGCGGCGAACGATATCTTCGCGGTTCACGTCGATTCCGTTAGCGGCATCGACGCAGTAACGCTCGAATTGATTTTTGAGGCAACGGCGTAAATGGCATTCACTGAAAAATATGTGACCAACGCAGGAGCGGGAACCGCAGACGGGTCTTCGCTCGCAAATGCTTGGTCATGGGTCACGATGCTGACGAGTTTGTCGGCGGGTCAGCGGGCGAACGTTCAAGGGGCGATCACGCGGACGACGAATAGCGACACTTTCACGAACAATGCAACGACTGCGAATCCGATGTCGATTCGCGGAATCAATTCCGCGCTTGATGACCTGGAGGCAAACGGAAGAACTCGTGGCGGTTCTTTGGTGACAACTAATTTTCCAACAATCACCTACACGACCGGAAAATTGACCCTTCCGTCTAACTGCATTTGTGAACATATCAGCTTAACGTCAGCTATTTCCGGAACAAGCCTTGTTGGAAACGCTTCGATGGTGGTGCGGCGTTGCGTCATCGCCAACACCCATGCAACGAGCGCATCCGCAATCGCAATCACTATAGGAACGGGGGTGTTAATAGACTGTGACATATCGTGTGTAAGCAGTAGCTCATCAGCGAAGGCAATTCAATCAAACGCGGCTGGTTTGATCTATCTGTGCAAAATAACCGGCAATACAAGCGGTGGTGGTTGTGTTGATCTAAGTGGAGCAAGCGGGCGAGTCATCGCGTGTGTTTTGCAAGATGCAGGATTTGGGGTGACATCGTCTGGCGCAAGCACCGGGCTGAATGCTGTTTTTGGATGCTCTTTCAGAAACATCACAAACAATTATCTCAAGACAACCGCAACAACTGGTTCGTTTCATTGCATTGCCAATAATGTTGCGTGGGGAAGCGGTGGCTCTTCGCAGTGGTATAGCGCCAACGGGACAGTGAGTTCCAACAATCAGTTTAATAACTTCATCGGCAATATGGGCGTTTCTGATGCGGATCTCGGTAACTGGATAAACCGCTACGGAGTGACGCTCACCGCGGACCCATTCACGTCGTCAACCGACCTGACACTCAACAATACGTCAGGTGGCGGTGCGTTGGTGCGTGGGGCTGGTCATCCGGCTTATCTCGATGGCGGGGCTTGGCAGCATCAAGACGCAGGCGGCGGTGGCGGTGGAGCCGGAACGGTTCTCGGAACTTCAATGATACGGGGGATTGATTAAATGTCAGTCAGGTCTGGCCAAAGCATTACCAAGAAGTTCACGACATCGGTTTTTTCAACAGGTGCCGCCTCGAATGCAGACTCACTGCCAACAGGTACGCTGTATGTGAATGGCGTTGCTGATGCGGCGACCGTGACGGTCACGAACGTGGCAACGGGATCATACAAAGCACAGGTGACGCTTCCGACGTTGGCGGTTGGCGATGTCGTCGATCTTGAGATTTCAGCGACAGTGAGCAGCGTTGCTGCGAAGGGTGTGATCTGGACTGACACTAAGGATATGGTGATTGACTCGTCTGGCCTGGTTGATTCAACGACGGTGAAGGCTGGTCCATCAGGGGCAGCTACTGCCCAAACGGCTCGTGATCTTGGTGCGAGCGTGTTGTTGTCGGTCGGCACTGGCACAGGGCAGGTCAACCTTTCGAGTGGTAAGGTTCCGGCGACGCTGGCGGCTTCCGATGTCACCGGCAATGTTGCGGCAGATTTGCAGACTATCAAAACGCAGACCGTGACTTGCGCGGCTGGCGTAACTGTCGGTGTGTACGTAGGCGGGACGGCGGCAGCGGCAACGGCAACGGCACTGTCCACATTGCAGACAACGGCAAACACGATCAACTCGGCGACCGGAACGTATCTCGATGCGACAATCAGCAGCCGAGGAACCTCGACGCTCACTCAGGCTCAGGTCACTGGTGGGGCGTATGCTCTAAATTCGTCGTCGTTTGCGTTCAACGCGGCAATGGACTTCACGACCACACAGAAAGCGGCAACGCTGGCCCGCGTTACACTGGTGGATACAACGACGACCAACACAGACATGCGAGGCACGGATAACGCGGCACTGGCGGCGACGGCGCTTTCAACGGCAACGTGGACAGGGACGCTCGCAACGAATCTCGGAACTCTGGCTGGCCATGACCCCGGATCAACGCTGGCGTCTGCGTCTGCTGTGTCAGCGTTGCAGACAACGGCGAACGCAATCAATTCCACTGTCACGCTGAATTCCGATACAGCGGGAACAACAACTTTGCTTGGTCGATTAACTTCGGCTCGTGGTGGGTATCTCGATAATCTGAATGTGGGCGGCAATGTCTCGTCTCATGCCGATATCGTGAACTTCACGCAGTCGATGCCGAACGCCTTGGTTGTGACGTCGCTTGTTTATCCAGTCGAAGGAACAGACACCGCTTACCCATTGACTCTGTACATCTGGAATGAAAACGGACAACTACAGGATGCTGACGGCGGGATAATCACGAGCACGATCACCAATGCAGTCGGCACCGACCGCAGCGCGCATTTCAGCGGATGGACTCATGGATCAACCGGAACTTACACGGCAACATATACCGTGGCCAGCAATGCAACGCTTGAGCCGCTCGTCATGAAGTTCGCTGGAACGACAACGACAAATTCCGTGGCGTCCAATTTCGTGGCAGTGACTCAGCCACAGGTTAATGCTAATGGATCGGTTTCTTTTAGTTCTACCGACCGAACAAATCTGACGGCGATCTACAACAAGTTGCCTGCGAACAACATTGCTGACGAGACCACACTGACTGACCTCTCTGGCCGAGTCGTCAATAACGGGCGAGGCGTGCAAGCAGAGTTGATGGGAATCAACGGGCATGACGTGGCGGTAGATACCGGCACTGCTGGTGTCGTCTCGTTCGTGAGTGGTGACTATGTGATGCCGCAAGGAACTACGGTCCAAGCGAACGTCACGCAAATCAATGGGGAAACAGCAGCAGAGGACGGCAATGGGCATCTGCGAGTCGAGGTGTCTAAGTGGAACAGCCAACCCGTATTGAACTCCGATAGCACTGGGTTGCCGGTCGTAGCAACCGCTGCATTCCAAGACGCAGGTAGCAATGAATCGGCAGTGACGCTGACTGGCGGTAAACCGGTAGTTGCTGATGTGACCCTGAATGCGGCCCAGCCGAACGACATCACGTTTACGGGGTCGGTCGTTGTGTCGCCGAGCGCCACGAACGCCACGGCATTAAGGCTGGTTGGCAACGGGGCTGGACCTGCATTGGATATGCACTCCGATAGCGGCCACTGCGTGCTGATGTATGCTGGCCAAAACGGGTTCGACATCTTTGCTCAGCAGAACGCGATCTACGCTCAGTCTGTCAGTTCTGACGCGGTTGTCCTTTATGCGGGACATGATTCAAGCGGCCTGCATATATGGGGCGGTCAGTCAACAGGATCGGCAGTGACGTTGCAGACGAACGGCGCTGGCTGTGGTCTCGACATCCTCTCTGGTGGTGAAGGGTGGGCTGCTCACGTTCACGGATTGAAAATTGACGGTGCCGTGAACCTCGAAGCTGGACTAAACATCACGCAGTCAATCGCCGATACTGCGGCGGTTTCAATCACCGGAAATGGGACTGGCGAAGGCGTTCATATTTCCGCTGGCCAGTATGGTGACGGACTTAAGATTGCCAGTGGTTCGACGTCAGGGCGAGGTATTTATGCCACGTCTGCGACGTCTGACGGTGCGTTCCTGGAGTCGCAGGCAGGCGGCTGCGGATTAGTAGTTGGCGGTAGCTACGGGCTGGTCGCGTATTCCAGCGGAACAAATCCCGGCTTTGGCATCTATGGCGGCACAGGATCGCCCGCGCTAGATATTTCTGCAAGCGGAGACAATGAGGGTGTTAAGATTGTTGGGTCAGGAACTGGAAAAGGCTTGTCTATTCAGGGTGCCGTTGGTGTTTGGATCAACGGTGTGTCGAGTGACGGTATTCAGATTGGTTCGGACACCTCCTACGATATCCATCTCGCGAACTCACTGAAGATTGATGGCGGAATGAGCATCGGCAACAGTCTTGTGGTCAATGATCAAATCAGCGTTGACGGCGATAGCGTCACAGGCATGTTGGCGAATCTGTCGAGTCGATTGCCGGACACACTCACAGAGGCAGGTAACATCAAAGCCGATGCAATCAAGGTCAACGGCCAAACGCCGGTCGGACTCCCCACGCTGACGTTCTTCTCTGTGGGGTAACACATGCCAGCACTCATTTGGACACTCGACACGCTTGCTAAGCAAGCTGGCCTTGCCACCAAGGGGGCTGTTGAGGAACTCCGCAAGCGTGCGCCGGAAATGGCGATGGCGGTTGGCGTTTCCGTACTGGCCAATGTGCAGGAAGCGTATCGGGCGAAGGCACGCAAGCAATCGTCTGAGGATGGAATTGTCTGGCGGGATTTGTCGCGAGCGACACTTGAAGCGAGGGTGCGACGGCGGGCGGCTGCGCGTGCGATCGTGGAGCAACGTCGCAAGAAAGCCGACGACATCAAGCGACGAATTGCAGACCCGGAGCGATTCAAAAATCACATCACGCGGCAAGGGAAAAAGATTCGCGGTGATGACGCGATTGAGCAACTCCAACGCGAACGAAAAGACCTGTCCGCCAAGCTGCAAGGCTTGATTGATCACGAAGAATCCTCAGCCGAAATCGGCGTTGATACTGGCCTGCAAATCAACTCTGCAAGCCCCGGCTTTACTGATCCGAACAGCGGCGAGAACAGTTGGTCAAGAACTCCTTCCGATAGTCTTGGCGCTAACCTGTTTATCGTTAATGCGGGCACGGTGACAATCGGCTATAATCGCACCTATAGCGCGGCGTTCGATGCTGAGCGTCAAATACTACCGACAGACATGCCCGACCCGTGGCGAATCGAGGCCGAAACAGCGGGCCGCGATTGGGCTGATATCGTACTGAAAGACTGGTTGCAATAAATGGCTAATCGTGTCGATATTCAAGTTGGTGTTGACGATCAAACGCAAGCGGGCAACGCCAGTGTTGTGGCCGGTGCGGAGTCCACAAAACAGACGCTTGACCAAAAGCATCAAGAGATGCTGGCGCAACAACGTGCGATTGAAGAGAAGTTCGCACGTGACAACGCGGCAATCTTTCTCGATATTCAACATGAGAAGTTCGCGAAAACGGCGGCTGAGTTTGAGCAACTCCAGCAACGCCACAAAGCCGCCGAAGCGAAGTTTCTCGACAACGCGACCAAGCCGCTAACGCCAGGGCAACAACAAGCGGCGGAAGCGGCTCAAGCAATCATTCGCGACACGCCTCCGCCGGTTGTGCAAAAGGTTGTCAATGATGTTCAGCCGATTGACACGGCAGCAGTGCCGCCCGTTGACGACACCGCGCGGCAAGCGGCACTGAAGCAAGCCGATGCGCTTACGGCAAAGCTCGCGAAATCAACCGAGATTCTTCACGAGGCGATGCGATCGCTTGCGGCTGATCACGCGAAAGGATTCAGCGAATCTGAACTCGCGATGCTGAAGCGGATCGAAGACGTGCTTCGTAAGGATCAAGTCGCGGCGCTCCAGTTTGCAGACTCATTACGTGACGCGGCGGACATCAATCCGAACGCGGCACCGCTCGGTTTGATTGCCGACAACATCACGAAAGACGTTCTGCGCGGCTCGAATGCGGTCGAGATACTTGAAGCCAAAATCAAAGAGATTGACGCCGTCAAAGCGACCGCGACTATCGAAGCGGCTGGCGTTGAAAAGACGCTTAGCGAATTTCGCAAGGTATCAGAAGAGGCTGTCACGGCGGCAACGAAAGCGACTGAGTTTTGGGCATCAGCCGACAATAACGATCATCTAGCAAGCAAGGCGCGCGAGGCCGCTGAAGCGATCCGCAAGACGGGAAACAATTCCGAGGCGGCACGATCGCAAATCGCCAGCCTGCTTGCTCAGGCAGACGGATTTGATTCCGTGGCGGCTGATTTTCGGCATCTTGCGACCGAGGAAGAGAACGTTGCCCGTTCCGCTCTTCGTGCTGCTCATGAATTTGGATATCTGGCAAACCAAGAGGGACAGGCTGGCCAAGAGGCTCAGCGGCTCATTAAGGCGAATCAACAATCAGTGGCCAGCTTAGATGCCGTCGGTGCGGCGGCGCATCGCGCCGGATCGGCGATGAATACGGCTGGTGGTCAGATCAATAAGGCGGGCGGGCTATCCGGCCAAGGTATAATGCAGCTTGCTTATGCCGCCGACGACCTACAGTATGGCCTACGCGGGATCGTGAACAACATCCCTGGGCTTTTGCAATCGCTGGGACTCGGCGCTGGTCTTGCTGGCGTTGTTTCTATTCTGGCAGTGGGACTGAATCAACTTGAGCAACGTTTCGGCGTTTTCGCAAAGATGGGGGATTACTTTTTTGCTGCAACAGCGGAAGCAAAACAGCTTGCCGATCAGATTGAAAAAGTAGCGGAACGAAAGAAAGCCTTTGAGTCGTTAGATGATGCCGATGCCGCGAGAGCGGTCAGCAAACAGCAGCAACATTTGAAAGAAATCACATCGCTATCTGAGATCAAAAAACTCATTAGCGATATTGAGTTCGATATCGAAAACGGCGGAAAGAACATTGGCAACTTTGTGCCGAAGGAAGCAATTGCGGATGGGGCCGATCCGGAACGATTAAAGAAGAACCGCGAAAAGGAAATCGAGGTACTGAAGGCAGCGCAGGCGCAGGTTGATTCAATCGTTGCAAAAAATAAAGCAACCGCATTGGCTGAACAAATCCAATATGAGGAACAACATCGAAAACGGCTCAGAACTATCGCGGAAATTCAGGATGCCGAGCGAGAGCTTGCTGAAGCGCGACAACGATTGCAGGTCATGCAACGATCGGCACCTAAACAAGAGGCGGAACTTGACCGCGAAAAAAAACGCATCGCAGATGATCGACGTCAAGTGGAACAAGATCACAAAAACCTAATTACTGAAAACGTACAAGCGGTTGATATATCGCTCACGAAGCAACGTGAGCAAAACACCGAATTTCGCAGGCAGGCTGGTTTGCTCCAAGAGATTCTGTCAATCGAGCAAGAGCGATCACGTATCACAAAAGGAACCGATGACCCGCAAGCTGAGCAAGATCGCCGTAATGCAGAACTCAACCGTGAGAGGCTCAACGAACACGCCAATCGAGCGGTTGAGGTCGCGAAGTTTGTCGCTGATGCTGCGCAATCAAACACGGCCTTGACAGACGAGCAAAAGAAGAAAGCTCGCGATGATTACAACGCAGCCGTGATGACACAAATCGAGACCGAGGCTGCCACGCGACGACAATCAATCGCTGAGCAAGAAGCATTGCAAAAATCGCAGGCAGAGAAACTGGCCAGCCTTGATCAACGGTTGATGGACGACAAGCAAGCCGCACTGAGTGAAGCTAAAAAACGTGAACAAATCGCGAGAGACGCGGACGCTAAGGCCGACGCTGGAGTAACCGCTAAAGACGTGGCAGCACGCAAGGAGACACAGGCAGCATGGCAGGCAGCCACGCAAGAGCGGCTGAAGGCAGAAGCTGACTTGCAAAAACAGGCGATTGAGAATCGGACGCGACAACAGCGGCAAGCGGTGGAAGATGTCGAGCGATTACGACAATTGCGAATCACGGCAGAACAAGCGGTCGGTAAAGCTCGCGAGAAAGCATTGCTCGACGCTGACGCAGTTGAAAAGCGGCTCGCGGAACAAAAAGAGGCCGACAGAATCGCGAGGCTTCAAGCAGCGCTCAAAGCTGACCCTCGCATGGCAGCGATTGGCGAAAAACTTGTCGAGAACGTGAAGCCAAAGGACATCGAGCGAAACGCCGCAAGGCAGGTCCAAGACGACGCAGAAAAGAATTTTCGCGATGCCGAGAAGAAAGCCGGGCGTGACGTGAAGCCCGAAGACGTCAAAGACGTTCGGCGGAATGCGTTTGATAAATTCCAGCAAGACAAACAACGCGGCGAAGCTGGCGGGCAACTTGCAGACGCCAGGAACCGCATTGCGCAGCGTGCTGTTGATGATGCCGAACGCCGTGGCCAAATTGATCCACAGGCCGCGCAGGCATTGCGGTTAATGGCTCAGCAGAAAGCGGACGCCGACCGCGAGAAAGCAGATGCCGAGAAGCGGCTTAATGACCTTAATCCGCCTCGTGATGCCGCCGAGGTGGCGCAACGTCGTCGCGATGCCGCACGGGCCAAGCAGCAAGATGTAGAGAACCGAAAAGCTGACCGACAAGCGGAAGGCGACGCGAACCGAAGGCAACACCAAGATCGGGACGCGATCGACTTCCGTAAAGCGAAAGAAAAACTTGAGCAACCAGCCAAGCCGGTTGAAATCGAGCCAGAAGCCGACCCGATTGACGCCGAAGACAAAGCCATTCAGTACGCGGAGCAAAACGATATTCCGCTGCCAAATAACGGCAAAGAGATGGCGGCTTTAATTCACAGGATGCGTAAGGCTGAGCAAGAAATTGCCGAGATTCGTAGGCGTCCTGTCGGCCCGAAATTGCCGAAACCGTTGCAACCGCTGTTCGACGACAATCAACCGTTGGTTCGCAAGCGTGAACCGGTGTTGTTCGGTGAAGACAATCAACCCGACCCGCAACCACAGCAACCCGAAGCACTCAACGGAGCCGGTGGCTGTGATACGATCGCAATGCCGGTCGAGATCGACGACGCGGACGCAAAAGCGGAGCTTGATGACCTGACGAAACCTCGTGAAGTTGTTGTTACGGCTAGAACTGAGAAGCGGGCCGAGATCACTGGCCAGCAAGATGTTGATCGTGTAGCGGATACTAAACGGACGCCGAGCGGACAAGACCCCTCGGCGGCAGCACTGAAAAACGCAGAGTCCGCGATGGCCAAAATGGCTAACGCTCAGGCACAAGCGAACGCGGAAGTTGTCGCAGCGCTGGGATCGCTCACGAAGCTAGTCACCGACCAAGCGAATCGGCATGTTGCACTGCATGACGTAGTGGCTCAGATCACAGGTCATATCAATAACACGGCAGCGCAGTTCGCACGAGAAGATAATTCTGCTAGACTGCGCGCCATTAGTTCGGCTGGGGTATAAGTGGTTCTGTATGGGTTCAAAACAACCGTTGCCACGCAATTCAGACAGACCTCCGATGCCTCCGCCTCCTTGGTCTCCGCCGAAACGATAAGGGGATAACATGAAGTACAGAAGCAAGACAGTCATCGTTGAAGCAAACCGCTTCGAGCATCCAGCAACATCGCCAATTGGTGTGCGAACGCGAGAAGACGGGACCGCATACGTCGTCACGATCCAAGGGCAAGAGGTGGACGTGAATTCTGGCGAGTACGTCATTCTTGAAGACCCTCCCGGCGACGGAACGCGAGCTTACCCGTGTGCTGCCGACGTTTTCGAGAGGCGATACGAACCGGCAGCAAACTGATTTTTTGAATAACACAACCACACAACATCTCAGGGGCACTGAGATGCCAACTTGTCTATTCCGTATCTCGATCGCTGGGATGGTTCTGCTTGGCAGTCGATCGACATTGACGCCGCTGGCATTTGCGACATTGTCTTGAAAACGTCGATGACGAACCCGCACACGCTGACGTTCTCGGCTCAGGTGCCGCAGCACATCATCAGCGGTTCAACGATCGGTAACGTGGCTGATCACGTACTGATTCGGCTACGCGCCGACGATTACGCGAGTGGCGTCGATCCGTTGTTTGAAGGGATCGTGCATATCGAACCCGGCAGCGATTCGATCGGTGTGAAGTTCACCGCGATTGATCCCACTGGCTACACCAACTTCCCGCTAATGTCATATGGCTGGGAACTCAGTGGTGGCTTGCCGGTTCCTGTCACGGGCGGGCGACCATTCTTTGCGGTCAATTGCTGGGTGGATAATGATCAAGACTGGATATGGCAAGCCGATTACGGCCTGACGGTCGGCAAGATCATTAAATTGATGCTCGACTACCAGACTGTGGCGCTGCGGTCTGAATACAGTTGCAACTATGGTGACGTGCCGTATGTCATCGGCGACTTGAACGCCCTCACAACGATCCCGCAAGAGAAGTTCGTCTGTGAATCTGAGGGCGTTCGTTCCGCGATTCAAAGACTCTTGAGGCAATACTACCCAACGCATCGGCTAGTATGGGAGCCGGGAACACGCTACTGGCGGATCGTCAATCTGAAGTCGGCAACCGAAGTCGACTTGACGTTGAACGATCCGACCGCGACGGACGTTGTGTTATCGTTTCAATTGCATCGGTCGGTTGAGGATCGCTACACGGCTGTTGAAATCTATGGTCCGCCAGTTGCGATTCAATGGGATGAATACCACGCTCACCCGACAATCTCGACCACACTGGCCAGTAGTGCTTCCGCCGGTGCCACAACACTGAGCGTCACGTCCGCAACCGGCTTCACTGATCCCGGCTTCGCAATCTGTGACGGCGAGGTTATCGAGATCACGGGCATCAGCGGCACAACACTGACCGTGGTTGCAACACAGTACGCGCACGCAAGCGGAGCGACGATCTATCCCGGTGCCGAATGCACGCTGTTGAACGGCGGACTCACGGACATATCGACGGGGCCGGTTCTGGAGTCCTGGGGTGCGGGCGTGCTCGTTTACGGCAAGAACCGATACCAAGTCACTGATACCAACAAACGGCGGATTCTCCCGCTTATGAAAGACCCGTACACCGCGCCGAACGTGGACGCGATATCGGGTTCACCGAGTACCGGCTACACGATCCATAGCACAGGTTACGAAACGACCTATCAACCTTGTTTTCTAGCACGCTGGCCACATAACAACATGGGCGACGGTCGGTGGCAGACCGTGCGTGGGGCGTCTTTCGACTATCGTGATGGCGTTATCTATTGGCCGGATGGCGTCTACGCCAATCGCTACAACCCAAACCCGCCACTTGTGGGCGGACTCACGGGGCCGCATAGCGAAGTGCCCGATGACGTGAAGTTGATTTATTGCACGCCTGGAAATCCGTTGATGGTCCGCTATCCGTCAAGCGGCTACAGCGGGACCGCATACAGCGTGGCTAACATCAGCAAGACAAAACGCATCAACGATGAGTTGCTTTCGCTCGAATACATGCGGAATCCGTCACTGTCAGGACAGATGACAACTATCACGGCCAGCACTTCTATCGGCGCGACGTCGTTCGCTGTCACAAGTTCAATCGGCTTCCCGGCAACGCCATTCACGGCATTGATTGGCAGCGAAACGCTAACGGTGACAGGCATTAGCGGTTTGACATGGACAACATCGGCAGCAACAGCAACGCATACCGCAGGCGATGCTATATCGTGGGGCTTAGACCGTGTTGCGCAATATACGGCACTGGCCACTAACCTTCACGCTCAACTGTGTGATATTATCTTCGCGGGCGGGTGTAATATCTCAGGGATGAAATGGGACTATCTGTTTCTCTCGAAGCGAATCAACATCGAAGCTGTTGACGCTGACGGAGCAACGCTCACAACGGGCTGGGAATCCGCCGGGGCATGGCTCACGGAAACGGAATACAACTTCACCGATCAGACGACAACGCTCGTTATGAGTTCCGATCAATTGCAGATCATGGGGCAAGATGTTGACGCACTCAAGAAAGCATTGAAGATCAAGCCGTTGGTGCCGACTTATCGCACGACGTCATTCGTGGAATTCACGCCAAGGAGTTTGCCAGACGCGGCGAGAGCGCACGGCCTGACCGATCAACAACAAGCGTTGCTTGGTCGAGATTTCGCGAGTGGAACACGGACCACATTCGTCGGCTACTTCGATCCCCAAACAGGGGAGCGTCAAGGCTAATGTACAACATCACTGGACTAACTCAACAGCAACGCATGGAACGCCTGGAGCATGGCTTCGCGGCACTCAAGCGAGATGTCTTCAACGCGATATCAACGGCACCACGGGCCGAATCGAGCGGTCAAGCGTTGTTGCAAAAGAAGCCGGGGCCGACAAGTTCCACAACCTCAACCACGACAACGACTTCCAGCTCATCTTCGTCCAGCAGTTCATCTTCGTCCAGTTCCTCGTCGTCATCATCGTCGTCGTCCACAACCTCAACCACGACAACGACTTCCAGCTCATCTTCGTCCAGTAGTTCATCTTCGTCCAGTTCCTCGTCGTCATCATCGTCGTCGTCCACAACCTCAACCACGACAACGACTTCCAGCTCATCTTCGTCCAGCAGTTCATCTTCGTCCAGTTCCTCGTCTACGTCCAGCTCATCATCGACCTCCGGGGGTTGCTCCGGTGCATGTGATTGGACTTATTTTGCAGGCTTTTGGGCGATGATAAACGACACATGCTCTGGATGTACGCTTGCTTGCAGCATTACTTATGCGAATGGATCGGCGTTTGGCGATACTGACGACAAACTTTATAGCACGCTGACGGGAACCGTTGTCGCAACAGGAACGTTTATGGGTCAAACATACAACGGAACTTGCAGCAATAGTTAAACAAAACAGGGGAAGCAAGGATGCAACTCGGTAAAGCACATTTCAGAGAAGAGTTCGGCTTCTATCCGCCAAGCGATGGCGTGCTCCGTATCTATAACGGCATTGATCCGCACGACGAAACGGAAACAAAACCATACACCGGAAAACCGACGTTGGAGCAATACCGGCGTTCGTGGGCGATGCAATCCGCGCAACTAGACGGTTGCCGCTGTATTCACCGCAAGCCAAACGGAGAAATCAAGTGCAAGACCTGCGCATCGACACCAGAGGAGAAAGCTAACGGCGGGCGGATGATGCCGTTGTTTCAATGCCAGCATGGTTCGCAGGTTGGTTCACTATGCACAATCTTGCCCGTGACTCCAGCAGACGGGACGGAAGCTCCGATAGCGTGCTCGACATGCACGCTACGCCAACCACACAAGTTGCCGACGAAAAAATTGACAATCGGAATGGCGTCAGTGGATGATGCAATGCGGGTGCGATGGGTGGTGCGATCGCTGTTAATGTTTCACGCGGAGGTCATGGCCGACACCGAAATCATTATCGTCGATAATGGATCAGACGCGGAACAACGTAAACATCTCGACCACATCTCCGGACAGAATCCGGGCGTTGTTCGCGTTGTTGAATGCACGCAACGCGGAACATTCCCGCCCAAGGCGGCGGTATTCGATCACGCGGCGGGCGAGATTGTTATCGTAATTGACTCTCACGTCTTGATCGAACCGGGTGCGTTGTTCAGGCTCATTCAATGGTTTGCCGACAATCTCGATTTCGACGGGCTGGCCACGGCAAAACTGCTGAGCGATGGCGGCGAGGTGATGGCAACCGGCATGAAACCAACTTGGGGTAATGCCTTTGGCCAGTGGAGCATTGAACCGAACCCAAGCAACCTCGCTGCGATCCCGGTAGAGATGTGCGGTGCGTGGTTCTTCGCTTGTCGTCGATCGGCATGGCCAAGCGGCAAGATTCCGCAGGGCTTGCGAGGCTATGGCGGTGATGAATGGATTGGCCGGTTATTCAAATCGTTGGGACGCGAGGTTGTGTGTCTTCGCGACGTGAGCGGATGGCATGACTTTTGGAATCGAGGCGCGGCTTATTGTCCGCCAGAGATCACGGAACAGCACCGAGCCGACCGACTTCGTAATGATATGTTATGGATGAAGGCTTGTCGCGATACACATAATGTTGATAATGCGATTGAGTGTCATCTGCCATCGTTTGAATCTATCGCAGCCATTGCGAAAGAATTAAATATGGCAGTTGTGCCGGGGTCTGCGTGGTTGTCTGCGTAAGGAGTCAGGGATGACGATTGAAGAGTTATATCGTATCGCGTGCGAAACACCGTCAGACATTAATGAGCATTTGCCAACGCTGCGCAGGCTTGCGTCAAGGTGCGAAGAGGTTGTTGAGTTCGGGACGCGGGACGCGGTGAGTACGACAGCATTCGCCGCGAGCGGAGCTTATGTCCGGTCGTTCGACATCAATCCAGCGAGTGGTTATGCGGACAAACTACAGTCGAAAACTGTCACGTTTATGCAACGCGACACGCTCGCACTCATGTTCAAAGATCCTTTCGACATGCTTTTCATTGACACGCTACACACGTCCTATCAGGTTTTCGAGGAACTCTCGCAACATGCCGACAAGGTTCGCAAGTACCTCGTGTTCCACGATACAGAAACATTTGGAACTGTCGGCGAAGATGGCGGGCCAGGATTGCTAGACGGGATCAACCGGTGGCACGCGAAACACCCGGAATGGTCGATCGTGGAACGCTACGAAAACAACAACGGACTGATTGTCATGGAACGCATTGAGCCACAAAAGAAGCTCCGCATTGCCTGCATCTGCCCAAGCTATCGAAGACCTGAATGCCTGCAAACAACGCTGGCGCAGTTCCAAGCACAAGTCACGGAACACGAGACGCATTTGTTTATGCTAGAAGACAGCGGGTCATGGGATTCGCAAAATGGCGATAAATGGTCGATGCTATGCGTTCCGAAACGCTTCGCAACGTTCGGCCAGAAGTTCAACTACCTATGCCGCACTGCAAAAAACGCAGGCTATGACGCTGTCGTGATCCTTGAAGATGATGACGTATATTTACCGAACCACGTGGACGCACACGCAAAGGTTCTCGTAAATCACCGCTACAGTGTGCCGTCGCGAAAAGTTGTTGATTGTCACCGGAAGCATCCGGTTGGATTGCTCGAATGGTCCGACCTACGCGAAGAAATAAACCCGCTACCAACTGGCCTACATGGCTCGTGGGCGTTCCATCTCGACCTATGGGAAGAGGTTGGAGGCTATCCCGAAGAGGCAATGGATGGATTCGACTTGGAGTTCGGTCGGCGGTTAATGGAATGCGCCGGACCTCCCGGCGACTATTGCGAATTCACGACGCCGCAATATGGATACCGCTGGTCGTCGGCTCCGGGTAAGAACTGCCGCAACGCTTCGGCCTATAGCACGGCTGGCCAACTCTATTACGACCGAGCGGCGGAACAAGGTGATGCGACCGACCAACACGGACGCAAGCTCACGCCATTCATGGATGCGGGCGCGATGGAGTTTGCGCGATTGATGTGTGAGCACTATGAAACGAAGCCGTCTAAACCGGCGAAGCTCGAAGAACCGATCGAAACCGACGCTCTTTTCTTCTGGCTCGACAGCATGAAGAAATGCATTACATCTGGCCAGTATGCTTTGTTCGCGGTTGGCAGAAATCCTGACGGCACATTCACGCAATACCCGCTCAAGCAAGACTTCCCTGACGATATGCGAGTTTGGGCAATCGCGGAGATGCGGAAAGCGATGTGTGCCGCTTGAGCCTAAATCCTTGCCCAAAATTTGAAATGTGGCTGCAATCGAAAGAGCGTGAGTTGCTTCGCTTGCAAACAGATGTCGCGAGGTTTATTCAGCAACCGAGGCGGGAAAGTGCAGGGGAGGCGGTGTTATTTGATGGTCGCGATTTAACGCAACTCCCTTTTGATCCTGCGACTGGAATCAACGATTGGCCGATGTATAACGCGCCTCAGCAATGGCGGATACACATAGATTCATTGTTTCCTTTTTCAGATTATTTACCGGGCTCATCGCACGGAGGATATATCGGCTATGAATGCGGTGGAACATATGATGCTGTGTGGCAGTATTTTGAAGGCGAACACATCGCCGAGCGTGTTCCTTATGGTCCAAATGACTACCCTAGCGGAGTCGTTGCTCCGTCAGGTCTAGGAGGAACGTTCGTTGGCCACTGGCGAAGAACGGGATTCGCCCCCAATTGCGGTAGTGGGTACGACACTGCGGTTGTTGAACTCCTGATCTATCAGGGCTTAGAGATTGACGGAACGGAATACACAGCGAGGGTAAATTTTGGATGGATACACGGAGGAAATGTTGATGAATTAGCGTATGATAACGCATTGGGAATGATGGCATTCATAGATAAAGGGTTGCCTATGTGCCAAGATGTTTCATCTCCTGAAACAGATGGTGGCATGAGTCGAACTTATCGATTCTGTTCACGTAGAACGCTTCAGTTTCGCGGCAGTGACTCATTTCGGTGGTTTCCAGTATCGGGAGCAACGAGCGGTAGTTTGGTTTTTGCCCCAACTGCATCAGCGACGCCAATTTATTAACATAACACAAAATGCCAAAACTCATCACCAACAACATCACGCTGCTTCGCCGTTGGCTCAACGTGCCACGCACAGCAGAACAGTTACGGCAACTCACTGGACTGCCGTTACGCACGTTATTGCGGCTTCTCGATTCGCTACCACTCACTAAATCTGATATAAGAGGGCCGAACGATCGTATGGCGACGGGGTATTGCCTCTCATGAATGTCACTGTTAGGGGTAAACGCTGGAAGCTAGTCTTTGAACGCATCCGCGACGGTCTCAACTCCTGGGGCTTCTGTGATGCACCAACAACGCCCGGAAAGCATATCCGCATTGACTCCCGACTAAGTGGCCAGCATCGACTTGAAATCCTGTTGCATGAAATACTTCATGCCGCACATTGGGACGCCTCAGAAGAGTTAGTGCAAGAATTCGCGGAGGATGCCGCGAGGATACTCACAAAGCTCGGTTACACCAACGAAAGCACACAGGCCACGGATGGCGACTGTACTCGTGATCGGTGATACGCACTGCCCCGGAATGCGGAAAGGATACGTTGATTTTTTACAACGTATCGCGGATCGCTGGGGCGTAGATAAAGTTGTTCACATCGGCGACTTGGTCGATTGGGCATCAATCAGCTATCACGAGAAAAGCCCGCACATCAAAGGCACGATGGAAGAGTTCAAGCGGGCGCAGAAGCAAGTCGATCAACTCCATGCAGCGTTTCCGAAAGTCGATTGGATGATCGGCAATCACGACGCGCTGACGGAACGACAAGCCACGACGGCGGGCATACCAACAACGCTCCTGCGATCGTATGAAGAGGTTTGGGAAGTCGGCGGCTGGAAGGCACACCCACGCTTTAGCAAGCTCCCGATTGATGGCGTGCTGTACTCACACGGCGATTGCGGCAAAGGTGGACAAAACGCGGCGTTCCTGCAATGCAAAGATAATTTCCGATCAACGGTCGTCGGACATTTCCACAGCCAAGCGGGCGTGCGTTGGTGGGCGAATCCGGAGTTCCGGGTGTTCGGCCTATCGGTCGGTTGCGGAATTGATGCTGGCCAGTTGCAGTTCGACTATGGCAAGCGATTCGCAGCCAAGCCGGTTCTCGGTTGCGGTGTCGTGTGTGACGGAAAACAAGCGTATTTTGAGCCGTGGCTTCTGCAATCGAGGTAATCGTGAGCGACTTCAATTCCTACTGGCAATCACTGGTGGCCAGCAATCCATCACTGAGGTCTGCCGACCGGCTCAGCCTGTCGATTGAAGAGTTCAGGCGGATGCTGGCTAAGACTTGGAACGACGCGAAGAAAGTTCCGAGCGTCAATTGGATGGATGAACTTCTGAAAGGGGCGGGGCGATGATTTATCTGGCTGGACCTATGAGGTCAATTCCACTGTACAACTTCCCTGCGTTCGATACGTGCGCGGCTTACCTGCGCGGACATGGCTACAGCGTTATCAGTCCCGCTGAGCTCGACCGTGACCACGGATTTGATCCAACAGCGACCACAACGCCTGACGTTCGCGGGTGTATGCGGCGAGACGTTCTGGCCATCATCGACCAATGCGACACGATTGCGTTGATGCCCGGATGGGAGAACTCCAAAGGCTGCGCGGTTGAAGTCGCATTGGGCAAATTCTTGGGCCTGAAATTCATTGACGCCACAACCTGCAAGGAGCTTTCAATATGACACCCAAAGGCATCAACTACATTCACGCGGAAGCGGCAGACATCGCGGCAAGCCGACGAAAAAGTCACACCGTGACGCAACTCAACGACGACTACACCGCAACCGAAGCGCCGCAGATACGCACGACAACCGTGACGCACGACAAAGTCGAAAAGCCATCGAACCCGAAGGACGCTATCGGCATCGCGAAAGTGCCGCTGTCGTGCGTGCCAATGCCGGTCATGCAAGAGATTGGACTAGCCTTGATGGAAGGCGGGTTGAAGTACGGGCGGCACAACTGGCGTGCGATCGGCGTGCGGGCGAGCGTCTATTTCGACGCCACGATGAGACACCTTGCGCAATGGTGGGAGGGCGAGGATACGGATATTGAAAGCGGGCTGAGCCACGTCACGAAAGCAATCAGTTCGCTGACGGTGCTGCGTGACGCGATGATCCAAGGCAAATGCACTGACGACAGGCCAATCACAAGCGTGCCGTTTAACGCCGACAACAACAATCACGCGGCGAAATTGCTAGGCCGCTTTCCAAATCCAGTTCCGGCGTTCACGCAGATTTGATCAATTGCGTCTACTGTGCGGCTGACAGATAGTCGATTTCAGGTCGCTAACTTCGACGAAAACGTTGGCATTCCGGGAACATTTTTGAAAATTATCAAAATCGTTTATCCCAACGCCGACAACGATTTGCAACTGAATCAGTCGATTTTCTTTGGCGCTATCATTCAGCTTTAGCTTGTTTTTATTTTCGCCACTGGGTCTAATTCATCGTGTCAGACATGCGACTGAGACGCGACTGACCGCGAAACCGCGAAACAGGGAAAGGGGAAACAATCATGGGCGGAGTCATTAACGCCAATGAGGCGTATGAGCCAAAGGTGTTCTCGGCAATCACAGGGCTAGGCCGCGACGCAATCCGAATCGCGGAAGACAACGGCTTGCGAGCTAGCTGGGTGGGGAGTCGCAAATACTTCCTTGGATCAGAGTGGTTGCGATACCTCGGTGAGCAACTCGCGAAAGAGCCGCCGAACCGTGGCCAGCGAACCGCAACGCGACAGCCGAAAGCCTTCACGCAATCTGTCGCCATCAGCAACTAACAGGGAGCGAACGTATGAAGACTGTGACTGAATCAATTTACGACGGAAAATCGTGCATCGTCGCACTCGCTGACGTGCAGCACTGCGTCAAACTGAGATGCGGGCCGTATCCGCCGAGGATGACAGAATCTGAGCCAAACGGGCTGAGCGTCATCACGTCGAAGACTCGTTGGGACTTTGATGCTAACGATTGGGCGAATGCGATTTACATTCCAGAGACAGAAGCCAAGGCGTTTCTTGCGGCGTGGTGCCGATACCGTGGCGAGGTTGAGTCAGAATCTCTGATTGACCTCAGCGTCAGCAACTAACAGGGAGCGAACGTTATGGAAGACTTACGCCTCAAGACTTATTGGTCACACGTTGCCAGGGTCGTATCGAAACGCTCGCTACAGCGCGAACTCGAACGACACCGCAAACAGACTCAACGGAGGCTCGCAAAATGTTGTCGTCGCCTCAGTATGTGATTGACGCCGCTAACGATTATTTCCTCAATAACGATATCCGCCACAAACTTGCTTATCAGGAGCCAATTGATGCTTTTAGATTCTGTCATCCAGACGCCTGCGCAATTGAGTCAGCCGAATTGGCCAGAGTTCGCGATGAACAATGGCCGACAATGTCCGCAGCCGAGTGGGTTAAATACCGAGATGGCAAGCGTCGTCGAAACGATTCGCTTTCAAGCGGCGGAAATCGAGAAGCTCCGCAAAGAGAACAAGAGAATCCGGGGCTGCTTGCGATCGTTAGATGCTCAACTCAAGACTGAGAAGCTCCGCTCCGAGTCCCGACGTGCCGCGTTGCAAGACATGAAAGATTCAATGGCCTGCAACGCATAATCTTATCACCGCACTAAACCAAACAGCGTGACGTTGTAAAACACGCTGGCACGGATGCAAGTGTGCGGCTGATCCCCACGGCGCACGCTGTTTGGTTTCTGTTCTCTTTCCACACTAACGTTTCAAGCTCATTTCGCAAGGATGCGAGCATGACATTATGCAACCAAGCTAAAAAAACTTCTGGCTACGACTACCAACCAACTGACCTGCAACCAGGATCGGTCGAGAAGGTCAACCTGATGATTGAGCGGCTCGAAAACAACTGCCCGATCTTTCATCCGGGTGATCGCAACTCCAGGCGGCAACTCGGTGAACCACGTGGGCCAGTCTCAAGCGATCCATGCAGCACGAGCGCGGCAATCAGTGCCACGATCGCTGCTAACGCGTCTGGCAATACGCAAGACGACAGCGGCTATGAATACGACGGCTTCGAGTTCGATATGGGAGATGATGAGTAATGTTGCCGACCATCAATCCAGTCTATGAGGCCGAGAGGCACGATACTTTTCGGTTGCACGATACATCGCAACTGATAGTAGATCGCTCGAAACGCGGGCGTGTTGACCAGAACGATGAACTTGCGGTTGAGTTAATGGCAGAGTCAATCGACGTCTTTGGCCAGCAACAGCCGGTGGTTTGTAGTCGTAATAGTGCCGGAACGCTGACTCTACTGAGTGGCTTCACGAGGTTCGCCGCGATTGAGTTGCTCAATAAGACTCGTACCAACCTCGACAAGATTCCGTTGTGGGTCAGTGTCGTTAGTGAAAAGGTGCTCGATGCAAAGCAGGCATTCTTGCGAACCGTGATTGAGAACGTCCACCGACGACAAACAACACCGTTAGACGATGCGACCAATCAAGAGGTAATGCGATCCGTCCACAAGATGACATCTGCCGAGATCGGTAAGCATTACCGCATGAGCGACAGTCGAGTGCGGCAGTTATCACGACTGTTAAATCTTATTGAGCCGATCAAGAACCTCGTGGCCAAAGGCAAATTGAGTTCAACGGCTGCGGAGGAGCTTGGTTCGCTGGATGATGCTGGCCAATTGAATTGGCTGGAAAACGAGTGGCTCAAAACAGGCGACGTCGATCCGAAAGTCACGACCGCAGACGTTAAGGCAACCGTCGATAAGTCACGCAAAGAAGCGGGCGAGTCAGGCCGCACAATGACAATGGCGGCGCTGAAGAAGTGGTTCACGTCGGCAGTTACGTCAGAGGATTGCCCGGATTTATTCCGGGACTTTTGCGTCTCTTTCAGCCAGTTCATCAGCGGCGAGGCTGACGAGATTCATGTGTGGCATTGCGTTGATGCCATGTTGGGGGTTGAGAAGAAAAGAAGAAAGGCAGGCTGAGTATGCGTAGCGACTACACAGTGCTTAATGCGGGTGGCTTTGCGTTTCCGGTCACGAACGACGCCCGCAACAACGGGCAAGAAGGCATGTCTCTTCGCGATTACTTCGCCGCGAAGGCCATGCAGGGAGATTGGGCGGCGCAGAGTAGTGACGTTGGAGTGATCGGAAGTTCTATCACTGATGACACCCTGTTAGGCATGGCGGAAATGTACTACCGCATGGCTGACGCGATGATTGCCGCACGCAATAAATAACACTTACGCAACAGGCTCGCTATAGCCTTAACGAGTTCGCAAGTGTCTCGATTGCCGGAAAGCCGTGAGTACCGGGAAGTTCAGGTCCACATGAGCCTGGTGCGTGGCCAACGTGCCGCGAGATTTCCTACCGCAGGATGCAACGGGAGCCATACCACGGACGCATCAACTTTTGTTTCACTAACATTTAACGGAGTAACGAAAGATGTTCACATGCACTGAAGCGCAACAATGGCGCAATGCGATGCACGAGAAACGACGCAAGGTCCGCGAAGAGTCGCTCGCGGTGATTGACGAAGCGATCGCAGAGCTTGACGCACTGGATGATCTTAGCGCAGCGGCAATCGAGTCGCATTATTACGGCTTCCTCGAACGACTTAGTCAGCAACGACAACAACTCGAAACGCACACAGTAACAACACATCAAGCGGTTTAACTGATACACTCACGAACGCAATAACTAAGAAGGGGTATGTTATGTCTGAAAGTATTCTCGACCTCCTGTTTAATCCGAACGCTAAGAAGCGGGCGAGACGAACAGGGATTTACGGACCGGAAGGGATCGGCAAGTCATCACTGGGCGCGAAGTGGCCAAACCCTGTTTTCCTGCCAACCGAAGACGGTTTGCGAGATATTGAGGGAGTGCAATCGTTCCCGATGATTTCCGAGATAGGCGATATGCGAAACGGTTGCCGAATCGGCAGCGGGTTGTCGCTCGCGGAATTGATCGGCGGAATGGCGTCGCAACAGACGTTGCCATTCCAAACGTTAGTTGTTGATACGATCGACGGGCTGCACAAGAAGGTCGAAGCCCACGTACATCAACGATATTCAGACGCAGACCGTGGCTACGGGAAAGACGTCGGGCTGATGTGCGACGTCTGGCAAACGATCCTGAACGCGCTTGAGTGGCTCAACATCAACCGCAATCTTGAGATCGTGTTGTTGTCGCACTATCAGATCGAAAAGTTTCAAGACCCGCTTGGCGAGTCTTACAACTACTACAGTCCGCGATTGCAGGCCAAGTCTTCGGCACTCATTCGCGATTGGTGTGACGAGTTTCTCTTCTTCAACTATCACACGATGGTTATTCAGAAAGACGAGGGCTTCAACCGCCAGCGGGGCGTTGCGGTGGAGTCAGGTAATCGCAGTTTGTTCACGGTGAAGAAACCGGGCTACGTAGCGAAGTCTCGAATCCGAAACTTGCCCGAAGAAATCCCGGTCTTGAAGACATCAACCTATCACGACCTGATTGGCCAGTATTTGCCACAGGCCGCGACAACTCCCGTTCTCTCAGTCGCCGGGTAACTGACGTTCTCTGTCGAGACGCACAGGCACCGGCTCAAGCTCCGAAAGGGCAACGTTATGGCAGCGTTAGATTTTGACACAAGCAAGGTTGTGAGCGACGTTATTCCGAAAGGGGAACAACGACTCGTGATCAGTAGCGTCGAACTGAAACCGACGAAAGCGAACGACGGGCTTCGGCTCAACTTGAAATTCACGGTATGCGGGGGACAGTACGCCAACCGATCGTTTTTTGAAGGCTTGAACATCAAGAACAAAAACGCGACTGCGCAGGCAATCAGCGAGAACTTGCTCAAGAAAATCTGTGAGGCGATCGGTGTTAGCAAGATCACGGACTCAAACCAGTTGCTAAACGGTCCTGGTGGCCAAATCAGCAAGCCGTTCATGGGATACATCGATATCCGCGAGACTGATGAAGGTTTGCAAAACGTCCTGAAAAAGCCGAAGGCGATCAGCGGCACCGCAATGCCGACGCCTCCTGTCAACACGCTGGCCAATGAGTCAGTTCCACCAGTTGCGGCAGCCGAATCGGCACCGTGGGCAACGGCTTAGTTCAAGTGAGTCGGTAGTGTAATTGGTATCACGGAAGCGACAGCTTCCAATGCGGGTTCGACTCCCGCCCGATTCAATTTCGCAGGCAGTGTGCAGCCAACCCCGTAGGTTATGACCTTTCGCACCGGACGAGGCTGTTACCACGCACTGCCTGCGAATCTCTCACAAACGCAAACGACTATCGCGACGAATGGCGATGTCCCAACTCCGCGACTAGGCCGGTCAACGACGGCAGCACAGTTGCGAGATGTCGTTTGCGTTTTCTTTCTTCCCCTCTTTCTCAGGAATCCCCGCGATGGAACGCGAACACGACACGCTCGACTGTGACGACAAACAGCGCCGAATGGTGGCCAGTGCCAGACGGCAACGGATGACGACAGTAAAAGACGAGGACGAACACTATGACGACGTTGCGAAAGCAAGAGAGGAGGTGGAGTGATGCAAGCAACAATTCCTCCCCCGATGTATTCAGTGGATAAATACAAACTCAACACGCTGGGTGTTATGGAGTGCCGCACAATCACAGTTCCAGAAAACCAAAGCGTTCGCAAAGTTCAGCAAACGCTTGCGGCGTGTTGCCGCAAGCCATCGCTGAAGCAAGCGGGCAAACGATTCACGACACGGACAAACGGCAACACGGTTAGCGTTTGGAGGATTGAATAAATGCAGTCGCTACCGTTCGGCTCCGAGCAATCAGCAATCACGCTGAGGTACTACCAAGAGGAAGCGGCTAACGCATTATGGGCCGGTATGCGTACCGAATCGCCGTGTGTGGTTTTACCAACCGGTGCGGGGAAGTCTCTCGTGATAGCGGCAGTGCTCCGCAAAGTCTTAGCGTTCGGCGGGCGTGCGATGGTGTTACAGCCGTCGAAGGAATTGATTCAACAGAACGCAGACGAGTGCCGCGCCTTGATGCCGGGCGTTGATGTCGGGCTGTACTCCGCAGGACTCGGCAAGCGGCATACCGACCAAGATGTTGTATTCGCGGGCATTCAGTCCTGTTTCGATAAGTCGCATTTGTTTGGACGTCGAGATGTTTGCTTAATTGACGAATGTTTTACGGGTGACACACCAATCGCAACTCCGTCAGGCAATAAATGTCTTGAATTCGTTCGCGTAGGTGATGTAGTATATAACGCTAGTGGTGTTGGTGTTGTTGATGCCATAAGTGTTTCAGTAAAACAACCTATTACGATTGGATTAAGCAATGGACTGCGTCTCAAATGTACCTCAAATCATCCAGTCTTTACCGCAAGAGGGTGGGTTGCCGCTGGTTCCTTACACGTTGGCGAATATCTCGCTGATATCGAAACTGTGTCTGAAATGTGGCGAGATGTTTCATCCCAAGGCTTATCGCCGATCCCCAGAAAGTCCGGTGATGAAAATACAGGGACGAAGAACCTGGGAGCGAACGAGGTTTTGCTCGATTCGCTGCGCAAAGCTCCACGACAACCCAGCGAGCCGCCCGGAAGTCCGACAAAAGATCAGCGATACGCAAAAGCGGAAAGGGCACAAGCCGATCATTCAAGGCGGCAACGGAAAACCAACTCCCGTTCCAGTAACGCTACTGGCAGAAATCTTGGGGCCGGACTGGCAACTAGAGGTAGCGATACCGACGAAATTAAAGCCGAAGGACGGATATCCGCACTGCTACAAGCTCGACATCGGGAACCAAAAACTGAAGATTGGAATCGAAGTGGACGGAACGGGGCATGTGGGCAACCGGAAGCAGCAGGACATCAAGAAGGATGCTTTGTTGAGTTCGTTTGGCTGGAAGGTGATTCGCGTAACGAACAAGAAGGCACGCGAATTGTCTACAATCTGCAAGTCAGCGGACACCCTTCTTACTTTGCTGGCGGCGTGTTAGTTCACAATTGCCACCTCTTGCCGCCAGATGGCGAAGGCCGATTCCGTACATTCTTCCAAGGAATGAAATCTCTGTGCCCGCACATGGTTATCGGCGGACTCACGGCGACTCCATTCCGCACGGGAACCGGCGCACTGTGCGGACCTGAAAACTTGCTGACAAAAGTTTGCTACACGGCCAGCGTTAGTCGTTTGATGAGCGAAGGATATCTGTGCCAGATCGTCAATAAGCCGATGACGTCGGAGCTTGACACAAGCAGTCTCAAGATCGTGGCACGAACTCACGAGTTCGACGCGGGACAAGCAGAATCGCTGTTCGATACTGACGACAACGTTAACGCGGCAGTTGCTGAAATCATTGAAAAGGCCACGGGCCGAAAGTCAATCCTTGTGTTCTGTAGCGGCGTGAAACATGCCGAACATGTGGCAGATAGACTGGCCAGTTTGTCGGGCGAAGACGTTGGGCTGGTCACGGGCGGAACGTTAGCAATTGAACGATCCAACACACTGCAACGATTCAAGGGCGGCCAATTGCGATGGCTCGTCAACGTTGATGTTCTCACGACCGGATTCAACGCGAAGCAAATCGACTGCATTTGCGTTCTCCGCGCCACAGCATCACCGGGATTGTTCGCGCAGATCGTGGGGCGAGGCTTTCGAGTTCATCCTGATAAGCGAGATTGTGCGGTCCTAGATTTCGGCGAAAACGTTAAACGTCACGGCCCCATAGACTCTCCAACATACGGAATCCCACCAGAGAAACCCAAGAAGGAAACCGGCGGCGGTATGCCGACCAAGGAATGTCCCGCCTGCGGAGAAGCAATTCCGATCAGCGCTGTTGTTTGTCCGGAATGTCAATTCGCCTATCCCCCGAAACCAAAACACGAAGCCAACGCCGACACGACGTCAGCAATTCTTGAAAGCCAAGTCGAGCCGACAGAGTATCTGGTTGAGTCCGCGACGTTCAGCCGTCACGAAAAACGCAACGCGCCTGACGCTCCAAACACGCTTCGCATAGACTATGTATGCCAGTTAGCAGAAGGTGGCGGCAATCTGACAGTTAAGACAATTAGCGAATGGGTATGCCTAGACCATGATGGTTTTGCTCGGCGCAATGCTGACCAATGGTGGCGTGAACGATCGAAAGCCATGCTCGAAGAAGACCTTAACGAATCCCGAATTGATAGCGCTATTAGTTTCTGGAAACGCGGGGCCGTAGCGATTGCGAATCGTATTTGGGTGGTGCCGCAAGGCCGGTTCAACAAGATCATCAAGCAAGAGCTTGACGACGTTCCGGAAACATGGGCAGACGAACAGGAGGCGGTCGCGTTAGCGTATGACGAGAGCGGGTTTGATTACGCAGGGTTGCAGTTTGGGGCAGAGGTTCCGTTTTAACTCAAGGAGCGAGATTATGGTTATTGATTTGAAGGAAGTGTTACAAAAACATCTGGAGTGGTTGCGAGGAATTACGACGGGAATTCGGGCGAACTTATGCGATGCGGACTTACGCGGGGCCGACTTACGCGGGGCGAACTTACACGGGGCGAACTTACGCGGGGCGGACTTATGCGGGGCGAACTTACACGGGGCGAACTTACGCGGGGCGGACTTATGCGGGGCGAACTTACTCGATGCGGACTTACGCGGGGCGGACTTATGCGGGGCGGACTTATGCGGGGCGAACTTACTCGATGCGGACTTACTCGATGCGAACCTACGCGGGGCGGTAGGCGTGGAGCTGGCCATCGCGAAAACTCGCGTTGCACCGCGAGAGGGTTCCGTGATCGGTTGGAAAAAATGCAACGACGGCGTGATCGTCAAGCTGAAAGTACCAGAGGCCGCCAAGCGATCAAACGCATTTGGCCGGAAGTGTCGCGCTGAGTTCGTGGAGGTGCTGGAACTCTTTGGCGGCGAAGTCGGAATTAGTCAACACGACGGCAAGACAGAATATCGCGTCGGTGAAACGGTTCATTGCGATCAGTGGTGTGACGATTTCATGATTGAATGCACTGGAGGAATTCACTTCTTCGTGACCAGGGAAGAGGCTGAGGCGTATTAAGTGTTTAATACTATTGGCGGTGTGGATTTGTCGTTTTAACTCAAGGAAGGGGTAGTATTATGGTTGCGAGTGTTACTAATTGGTCGATTCACCACGGAGACTGCATTCCGCACATGGCGGAGGAAATGATTCCACACAGCGTAGATATGGCGGTCTTTTCTCCGCCGTTCCCGTCGCTATATGCCTACACGTCAAGCGAGGCGGACATCGGAAACACAGACACATGTGGCACAGAAGCGAAAGTGCATCTTTCGTTTTTTTACAAAGCGTTGGCACGCGTGCTGAAGCCAGGGCGAGTTGCTTGCGTCCACGTCTGCCAGATACCAAGGATGAAGCGATCAGGCGGAGTTGGCTTGTGTGACTTCAGGGGAATCAACATTCGGATCGGAGAACGGGCTGGGTTGATCTACGAATATGATTGGTGCATTCGCAAGAACCCACAGGCCCAAGCGATCAGGACACGGTCACGAGAGTTGCAGTTCGCGGGACTAGAATCAGATCGAGCGAAACAACGGGGAACAATCGCTGACTACATCATCAAGTTCCGTGCGCCGGGCGAGAACGCAACTCCGATTGATGCGTCTGGACAAGTGAGTCGCAATCAGTGGATTGATTGGGCGGAAGCGGCTTGGATGGATATTCGAGAAACAAACACGCTCAACGTGAGAGGCACGAAAGGCGAGGACGATACGAAGCACATCTGCCCTCTTCAGCTCGACGTGATTGAGCGGTGCATTCGCCTCTACAGCAATCCGGGCGAGCTAGTGTTCTCGCCGTTCACTGGCATCGGATCAGAGGGTTATATGGCTTTGAAGCTCGGGAGATGTTTCCACGGGTGCGAACTCAAAGATGAGTACGTGAAGACCGCCGAAAAGAACCTGCGCAGTGTCGCAGAGAACCAGACGAAAGCGAAAACACTATTTGACGACACTGAAAGCGAGGCCGTTCATGTTGCTTGATTTCAACACGTCTGCGATGGCGGACTATCGCAAGTTCCTGCGGCTGAAAAAAGTGCCGACGTACCAATGGAAGGGGACCACAGCCGTTGTTCCCGATGAATACGCGGAAGCGATCGGCGGCGAACAACATGCCGAGCGTCAGTGTGAGTGGTTGCCATCTGATTACCTATTCGACTACCAGCGCGACATCGTCGCAATGGCGATCCGGAAGCGGAAGTTTGCGGTTTTCGCGGAATGCGGACTCGGCAAGACTTCGATTTTATTGGAGGTCGCACAAGCAGCGGCTCAGGCGATGCCGGACAAGCTCGTCTTGATCGTGTCTCCGCTGATGGTCATTTCACAGACGTTAGCAGAAGCTAAACGTTTCTATCCTGACCTCGTCATCAATCAGATTCGGGCTGCTGAGCTGCAATCGTGGATGACTAACGAGAAAGGCATCGCGATTACGAACTATGAAGCGATCCGCGATGACATTGAAGTCGGAAATCTTGGCGGGCTGATGCTGGATGAATCGAGTTTACTTAAGAGCCATTACGGGGCATGGGGCACAAGACTGATCGAACTCGGCAAAGGACTGGAATGGAAGCTCGCATTGACCGGGACACCTGCGCCAAATGATCGAATTGAGTATGCGAATCATGCGGTGTTTTGCGATCACTTTCGGACTGTCAACGAATTTCTTGCCAGGTACTTTGTGAACCGTGGTGAGACTCAGAACCGCTGGGAGATCAAGCCGCACGCTATCGGGCCGTTCTATCGAGATCTGTCTCACTGGTGCCTGTTTCTCAGTAATCCAGCGGTCTACGGATGGAAAGACAACTGCGAAACAATTCCACCGATCAATATTCACATCGACCACATTGAATTGACGTGCGAGCAACGCAAGGAAGTTCAAAACATCACGGGCGGATTGTTCGTCAACGGCATCGGCGGCATTGGCCAGCGTGGCAAGTTGTCGCAACTCGCGAAGGGGCGGTCGAAAGGTGAAGACATCGCGACCGAGAAGCCGGAGTTCATTCGGAACCTCGTGGCGTCGTGGCCAAACGAATCAACGCTGATCTGGTGCCACTACAACGCCGAGCAGGAGTCGATGGAAAAAGTGTTTCCGAATGCCGCAACCATTAACGGCGACACTCCGATTGAAGAACGCCAGCGATTGATTGATGACTTCAAAACGGGTCGCGTCAAGGTCCTGATCAGCAAACCAAAAATCCTGGGTTTTGGGCTGAATCTCCAGATCGCAACTCGACAAGTATTCTCCGGTCTGCAAGACAGTTACGAGGAGTTTTGGCAAGCCGTGAAACGCTCCAACCGAATCGGATCAACTCGACCGCTCAATGTTCATATTCCGGTCACGGAAATCGAAGTTCCGATGATTCAGACAGTGCTTGAAAAGGCGAAACGTATTCAGTGTGACACTGAGCAGCAAGAACGGATGTTTAAGCAGATGTCATTAAGCAAATAACTAACGCGATAGAAAGAATCCGGACATGGACGTCCCGCCAGAATTAGCCTCGCTCCCGAATTGGGTGCGCTGGGATGAAAATAAAGTACCACTTCAGGCTGACGGTATTACGCGGGCGAGGTCGAACGACCCGACGACGTGGGCACGGTTTGACGACGTGAAGGCGTTCGACCGCATCGGTTTCATGTTCCGCAAAGAAGATGGATTGGTCGGCATCGACCTAGATGGGGCTATTGTCGGCAGCTCGTTAGCCGATTGGGCGCAAGAGATCGTCGAAGACTTCGCGAGTTACACAGAAATTTCGCCGAGCGGAACTGGTGTTCATATTTTTTGCAAAGGAGACTGGCCAGCGAATGGATGGCACAAAATTAAGATCGGCGAGAAGCCAACAAACGGATCGAAACAGCCTGGAGTCGAGGTCTACAATCATGAGCGGTATTTTACGTTCACTAGCAACCAAATCAGTGATTCGACTGCGTTACGTGTTGCCGGTGATGCACTCCAGCGACTATTTGCAAAACACCACAAGAAAAAGCAAACCGCAACAAGTTCTCCGAAAAGCTCACTGAGTTATCAGCACACAATCCAAACGCCGTTAGACGAACGGATCCGTTCCTATATGGCTCGGCTCGATGTTTCAATTAGTGGCCAGCATGGCCACGATCGCTTGCTATGGGCGGCGCGTTGCCTCGTGACTGGATTCAATCTGAGCGAAGCGGAGGCGGTGGGGTATCTCACAGAGTGGAACCTCAGTTGCCTTCCTCCTTGGCCAGAATCCGAAGTCGTTCGCAAAGTGAACCAAGCGGCAACCACACCATGCGATAAGCCGGAAGGATGGTTGCTGGTTGATAACCGTGAGAAGCAGCCAAGCAACGTCGATATCAGCGGATTATTGAGTCAGCCGAAAGTGATTGAGCCGATCAAGCCGGATCCGAAACAACTCGCGAACGTCTTTCCCGCTGATTGTCTCCGTCCGCCAGGACTGATTGGCGAGATCGTCGATTACACGCTGGCCACGGCTTACGACCCGCAGCCGGAACTCGCGTTGAGCGGCGCAATCGCGATGATGAGCCTACTCTGTGGTCAGAAGGTTGTTGATAAACGAAACACACGACCGAACGTTTACGTGATTGGAGTCGAGAAGACCAGCGCCGGTAAAGACGCGGCACGCATGACGAACAAGAAAATACTGACAGCGATTCAGAAAGAAGACCTGACCGAAGACAATGTCGGCTCAGACTCAGGACTCACGAAATACATTGCGGAAGTTCCGAATTGCTTACTTCAGATCGACGAAATTCATCACATGCTGGTATCGATGCGTAACACACAGACGCAACCGCACATGGTGGCGGTCGGGCGTGAGTTGCTAACGTTGTTTCCGGCATCGCAAACGTTCTATAAGACGAAATTGCTGGCCAGCACTAAGCGAGTCACGATCCGATACCCGAACGTTGTGCTGTATGGGACATGCACAACGAACGGATTTTGGGAGAACATCACACGAGAGTTGATCGAAGGGGGATTGCTGGGGCGGTGCATGGTATTCGAGGGCCGGGGCTACGTCGCCAGTCAGGAACCGAGCCAGCAATCAGTGCCGCAATCCATTCTCGACCAAGCGACGCATTGGCTAGACCTGAAGACGCATAGCGGCGACCTTGCCGGAACGGCTGGCCAAGCACATACACCGCTGATTGTGATGCACACGCTGGAGGCATGGGAACGATCGTCGGAACATCGAGACAATATCAATAAGAAGGTTATGGCGGGCGAAGACGACTTCCGTGCCGCTATCTGGAAGCGGACGGCAGAACGTACCAATAAGTTGGCACTGTTGTTTGCGTGCTCCAGGAGTGGCGGTCAACATGCTCCTTCGATTACACTAGACGACGTCAACCTAGCAATCAAAACATCTAACTGGCTCACGAACATGATGCTCGTGAAAGTTGGCCTATATGTCGCAGAGTCAGATTTCGAGAGAGATTGTTTGAGGGTGATACGTTTTGTTGAACAGCGGGGAATTGTGACGGGTTATGAAATGTTGCATTCCCCTAGTCCGCTGAAGAAATTGAAACCCAATGAAAGAAAAGACGTGCTCGCGACGCTCCAAGAATCCGGAAGCCTGTTCGTTGAGCCGCAAAACTCAAGCGGTGGGCGTCCCGGAGTGCTGTATTATTCGCGAGACCAATGGACCAAACGGCTGGCAGAGCAGTCGTTGTCGGTCTAGGACTAAAGTGGGCCTAAAGGGCCTAAAGTAATCGCGAAAAGACTTTAGGCCCGGCCTAAAGTCCACAAAAGGGCCTAAAGTCCAACAGTAGTTAAGTTCTTTAATAATAAGAGTTAATGATAATAAAAAAGACTTTAGTTCTTTAGTCCCTGTCTTGAGTGTCTCCTGTTTTTAGTAGTATGTTTTAGTGGTCTTACTAAGGAAAGAGAGATTATGTCTCCAGAGCAGAACGAACAAGCAAGGATTGATACGTTTGCGATTGCGGTTTTGACCTCCGATTGGGCAGAAGATATGACCTGTGATGAGGCGGCTACTTACGTGAGAGCAATGCTCGCCCTGAGTGATAGGATTGCACAGGAGCGACGCGGGGCATCAAACACGGAAGAAGTGTCAGACAGGTAGCTCAAGTGGCTTAAATCGCAAACAGGGAGGTTTGGTGATGAATTCACGAAACAAGGGTTGTCGGGGCGAGAGGGAGGCGGCAAAGGCATGGTCGGAGATTTTCGGCGTGCCGATGATCCGTGGCCAGCAACACGCTGGCGGGGCTGACTCGCCTGACATCAAAGGGCAGACGGGTGTTCACGTCGAAGTGAAGCGAGTCGAGAAGCTCAATCTTGAAAACGCTGTCGGGCAATCAATTGCGGAATCGGCGGTTGGCGAAATCCCAATCGTGCTGCACCGCAAGAATCGTAGCCAGTGGCTCGTCACGGTGCCGCTGGAGTGGTTACCCCTGTTGGCCAGTGTGCTGGAGACACAGCGACGCGAGAAAAGGGGGCAGAGATGAAAACGCTAACATTAATGCCGCTTGAGTTGCAGATGATCGAACGCGCGTTGAATTATGTGAAATGGTCAGACTGCGAACAACTACATAACAATCTGAAGAAACTACTAGAATACGGGCGAGAGAATCACGAGACGTGCGAAGTTGGCGTGATGCAATGGGTAGTTAATAAACAGAAAGGGGCATAACGTGATGAAAGACATCAAAGTCGGCCAGAAGTTTTTGAGTGGTGGGAGTGAAGTCGAAATTGTGTGCGTGACGCGAAGGCATGATCACTTTCCTGTTGTCGTGATCGGTTGCGCAACCGGTGATTTAAGCGTGTTCACGACTGAAGGAAAATACTTTTACGATCGTGATGACGTCCGTGACCTGCGACCGCTCCCCGCGACAATCACTGAGGGAGTCGAGTTCAGCGGGCCGGAGTACCGAGAAGAGTTCGAGCGGCTCGTGAAAGAGGGACGGCTGTTTCAGTTCAAAAACAAAACTACTGGCGATTGGTGCTCACGGAGCGACGACTCTGATTCTCTAACAAACAACGACACATACCGCCTCATCCCGCAGCACACCGACGCTGTCGGCAACGTGCTAAAGGTAGGGGATCGCGTGGAGTGTGATGGAAATAGGTACGAGATTACAGGGTTCGACGAGACGTCTCCGGTGGCATATCTCCAAGGCGGGATACGTGGTTCGCTAAAATCCTGTCGCAAGCTCAAGACCGTCAATCGCCCGTTGCGTGCGGATGATTTAGACAAGGCTCCGTGCCCGCAATTCATGAAAGACTCAGTGCGTGGATTCCCAATGTGGACCACGGCATACATGTGGTTCAATGACCGTCGCTTCAAATACGACGAGCTTGAATCGTGCCAATGGCGACCATCCGCCGATCAACCGTGGGGGCCGTGCGAAGTTGAAGAGGAGGTATTGGCGTGAGTGATAAAGCAGAAGGTTTCGTCGTAGGTTTAATTATGGGATTGATTGTTGCTTGGTTTGCATTTGTGGAATGCTCGGATGCCTGGATGAAAGAAATCGTCAAACAGGGCCACGCGGAATACAGCCAAACTACCGGACAATGGCAATGGAAGGAGGTAGCGAAGTGAGCGATCCAATCAACATCAGCGAGGTCCGTGAGGCATTCGCAAAGACGACGCAGGGGGAATGGGAGGCAATTGTGTGCGTGCTATCGCCGCGAGTGTATTGCGATGGCGAGATGATCTGCGAAACACATGCGGCATATTTAGTTGATGCAGGCAATCACGACATGGACTGGATCGCAAAG
>Ga0228698_1000199_pt1 | contig 54439 bp, 52 predicted proteins | sample McNCre117_Aug_MG_FD_178015 | JGI IMG/M metagenome (GOLD analysis project Ga0228698, IMG submission 178015) | Freshwater microbial communities from McNutts Creek, Athens, Georgia, United States - 1-17_Aug_MG | ecosystem: Environmental > Aquatic > Freshwater > Creek | place: USA: Georgia... | reverse complement strand
CAGACGGACTGCCCGCTCTCGGACCTCAGGTGAAAACTTGCTCGACTTCTTCATGGCTCAATCCTCTCAGAGAATGGAGCCTCCTCAAAAGCCGGGGCGGTTCAGACCATGTGGCTGGACTTTGCCGAAGACCAGGCGCGCCGGCGCAAAGAGGTCTTCTTGAAAGACTGGGCCGAAAGGCTGGACGCGTTCTTGAAGTTCAATGAACGCGACGTACTGGATGGGGCAGGGCGGGTGTCGAATAAGCAGGCCGAAGCCCACGCACAAGCACAATACGAAGCTTTTGCAGCACAGCGCCGTGCGTTGCTTGAGGCTGAAGGGGCCGAGGCCAATGTGCGTGCCTTGGAGGCGGCGGCCAAGGCGCTGCCCAAGCCTGGCAAGCAGTGACCGGCCGGGCGCGCAGTGGCGCTGGCTGAGGTGCCCGCGCATCGCGCCGCGCGACACCTTGTTGGAATTAACCGACACCACAGTGCGCGCCGCGGTGCTAACTTGCTGGCGCCATGACGCCTGACCACGCCGCTCACCGCCTGCCTCGTCGTGTCTGGGACATCTCGGTGCCGGTCACGCCGGGCACACCGGTGTTCCCGGGCGACACGCCCTACCAGCAGCAATGGAGCGCGCAGATCGGGCCGGGTTGCCCGGTCAATGTCGGTGCCATCACGATGTCTCCGCATGTGGGCACGCATGCCGACGCACCGCTGCACTACGACCCTGCTGGTGAGGCCACTGGCGCGCTGGATCTCACGCCCTACCTGGGCCCCTGTCGCGTGATCCATGCGATGGGCTGCGGGCCGCTGGTGCAGTGGCAGCACATCGCGCATGCGATCGATGCACCCGCCGCGCCGCTGCCTGCCCGCGTGCTGGTGCGCACCTACGCGCGCATGCCGGTGGACCGGTGGGACGACGCGCTGCCGGCCTTCGCGCCCGACACCATCGAGCGCCTGGCCGATCGTGGCGTACTGCTGGTGGGCATCGACAGCGCCAGTGTCGACCCGGCCGACAGCAAGACGCTGGACAGCCACCAGGTGCTGCGACAGCGTGGCTTGCGGGTGCTTGAGAACCTGGTGCTCGACGAAGTGCCCGAGGGCGACTACGAGCTGATTGCGCTGCCGCTCAAGTGGCTGCAGGCCGATGCCTCACCGGTGCGCGCGGTGCTGCGCGAACTCTGACCTTCACCCCACCCATGGCACACCCGATCCCCCTCCAGCCCACCTTGGCCGACTGCCGCGCGCTGGATGCGCAAGACCCGCTGCGCGCGCTGCGTGATCAGTTTGATATCCCGGACGGCCTGATCTACCTGGACGGCAATTCGCTGGGCGTGCTGCCGCGCAGTGTGGCCGCCCGCGTGGCCGACGTGGTGCAGCGCGAGTGGGGCCAGGATCTGATCCGCAGTTGGAACAGCGCGGGCTGGTTCGAGATGCCGCAACGCGTAGGCGACAAGATCGCGCGGCTGATTGGTGCGGGCGCTGGTGAGGTGGTGGCCACCGACAGCACCTCGGTCAACCTGTTCAAGGTGCTCAGCGCCGCCCTGCACCTGCAAGCCGAAGACGCCCCCGCACGCCGCGTGGTGCTGAGTGAACGCAGCAACTTTCCGACCGACCTCTACATCGCCGAGGCCCTGTGCCGCGAGCGCGGTTGCACGCTCCAACTGGTGGAGCCGCACGAGTTGGCTGCCGCGCTCACCGACGAGGTGGCGGTGCTGATGCTGACCCATGTGAACTACCGCACCGGGGCCATGCACGACATGGCAGCCGTCACTGCGGCAGCCCATGCCAAGGGCGCACGGGTCATCTGGGATCTGGCGCACAGCGCGGGCGCGGTGCCGGTGAACCTGCTGGGCGCGGGGGCCGACTATGCGGTGGGCTGCGGCTACAAATACCTCAATGGCGGGCCCGGTGCGCCGGCTTTTGTGTGGGTGCACCCGGCACTGGCCAACCGCTTTTGGCAACCGCTGGCAGGCTGGTGGGGCCATGCGGCACCCTTTGCATTCACGCCCGACTACCGGCCGGCGCCGGGCATTGCGCGCTACCTGTGCGGCACCCAACCGATGCTGAGCATGGCGGCGCTGGACTGTGGCGTCAGCACCGTGCTGGCCGCCGAGCCGCTGGGCGGCATGGCGGCGCTGCGCGCCAAGTCGCTGGCGCTCACCGATCTGTTCATCAGGCTGGTTGAGCAGCGCTGCGCAGGCCAGGGGCTGGCGCTGGTCACGCCACGCGAGCATGCGCTGCGCGGCTCACAGGTGTGCCTGTCGCGCCAGGAAGGGGCTTACGCCATCGTGCAGGCGCTGATCGCACGGGGCGTGGTGGGCGATTTCCGCGCCGGTGACGGCGGCGCGCACCCCGACATCCTGCGCTTTGGCTTCACGCCGCTGTACCTGCGTTTCGAGGATGTCTGGCACGCCGCCGAGCACCTGCGCGAGGTGCTGCACAGCGGTCAGTGGCAGTCTGCAGCCTTCAACCAACGCCAGGCGGTGACCTGATGAGCGACTGCCCATTTCATGCATCGGGCACCTCGGCCAACGCGCAGGCGCCAGGCGATACGGCGGCCCGCTCCGAGGCCATTGTTCATGACGAGGGTGCGCAGCTCGACTTCAGCGCGTCGATGAGCTACGGCGACTACCTGCAGCTTGACCGAATCCTCAACGCTCAGCAGCCGCTGTCGCCCGACCACAATGAGATGCTGTTCATCGTGCAGCACCAGACCAGCGAGCTGTGGATGAAGCTGATGCTGCACGAGCTGCGCGCGGCTTGTGATCGCATTGCTCGGGACGAACTGCCCGACGCCTTCAAGATGCTCGCCCGCGTCTCGAAGATCATGGAGCAGTTGGTGCATGCCTGGGATGTGCTGGCCACGATGACGCCACCCGAGTACAGCGCGATCCGGCCCTACCTGGCGCAATCCAGTGGCTTTCAGAGCTGGCAGTACCGCTGCATCGAGTTTGCGCTGGGCAACAAGAACGCGGCCATGCTCAAACCGCACGCGCATCGGCCCGATCTGTCGGCCATCGTCGAGGCGGCCTGGCGTGCGCCCTCGCTTTACGACCAGTGCCTGCGTCTGCTGGCGCGCCGCGGCTTGCCGGTGCCCGCCAGTCACACCGAACGCGACTGGAGCCAGCCTTACGAGACCAGCGATGCGGTGGTGCAAGCCTGGCTGGTGGCCTACCGCGACCCGAAGCAGCACTGGGATCTGTACCAGCTGGGCGAAGAGCTGGCCGATCTGGAAGACGCATTTCGCCTCTGGCGCTTCAGGCACCTGACGACGGTCGAGCGCGTCATCGGTTTCAAGCGCGGCACCGGCGGCACCAGCGGCGTGGGTTACCTGCGCCGCATGCTGGATGTGGTGCTGTTTCCCGAAATCTGGACGCTGCGCACCGACCTGTAGCTGGGCGCAGCCAGCATCAGGCCAGCCGCTGCAACCTGTCCAAAGCCATGGGGGCACACTGACACAAGCCGGCCCAGCGCTTGCAATGGGCCGCTTGCCGTGACCCCGTACACGGGTGTCTGCAGGTCTTGTCGGCTGGCGTCACGCTGCGCGTGTTGAACAGATCAGGTGGCACCCCATGGCAGTCTGGTCATCGCCCAGGTGCAAGGCGGCACTTGTCATGGACCATTGAATAGACACATGAATCGATACGCGACGGGCATCACAGGGCGCATCCTTTTTGCTCGCCCAACAAAAAGCCCGCACGCGGCGGGCCTGGATCTGACTGGCCCATCGCGGGCCCAGTGCGGGGTGGTGAGATCAGCTGCGCACGCCGCTCACCGGTGCCGGAGCGGCTGCAGGCGCGGGCGCAGGCGTGACCACCGGGGCCTTGGAGATGCGCACCTTGCTGCCGGTGGTCACCAGGATGACGGCATCGCCGGGCTGGAAGTTCTCGGCGCCCTTGCCTTGGACGATGGCGCGGCGTTCGCCGCTGCGCAGTTGCACCATGATCTCGACGGATTCTTCGCGGGTGGCGGCGCGCTCGATCGCGTTGCCCACCACGGCACCCGCCACGGCGCCCAGCATGCCCACGGCGGTGGATTCGCGGCGGCCGCCCACCGATCCGCCGGCGATGCCGCCCACCACACCACCGGCCACGGCGCCAGCACCGCTTTGTGAGCCATCAACCACCACGCTGCGCACGGTCAGCACGGTGGCGTCGATGACGTTGGCCATGCGCTGGGTGTCGCTGCGGCTGATGACGTCGGGGTTGCTGGTGGCGCAGCCGGCCAGCAGGGCGGCGGCCAGGGCCAGGGCGACGGGGAGGGTCTTGCGGGTGCTGAACATGGTGATCCTTGTTGCGGTCTGGCTGTTTCAACGGGCCAACTGGCCCGGGCGTTGACGCGCGCTGTCTGACAAGGGTGCAGTGTGCACGGCCTTGGGGCGCAACTGGGTGAAGATTGGTGAACCTTGTTTAAGCGTCGTGTCGGATGTGGCAAATGCCCCACTGAGCCGGGCGCCGGGGGCCCGGCTCAGCGCCTGATCAGCACGTCCACCTCGGTCACGGGGGTCGCGTGGTGGCCCCAGCTTTGGCGCAGCCAGGTGCTCAGGGTGGCCAGCTCGGTGTGGGGCAGGTCAAAGGCGGGCATGCCGTAGGGCCGCGGGTTGCCGGCCGTGCCCGGCGCAAAGCCGCCGGTGGTGATGATGCGGATCAGGTTGGCCGGGCTGGGCATCTGCACCACATGGCTGCCGCGCAGCGGCGGGTAGATGCCGGGTGCGCCCTGGCCCTGTGCGCCGTGGCAGTCGGCGCAGTGCTGCTTGTACAGGCGCTCGCCTTCGGCCAGCTGGGCGGCGGGCATGGGGGCGGCGGTGGCCGTGGGCGCGGCTGCGGCTTGCGGGTTCAGGGTCAGCAGGTGCGCCACCATGGCCTGCAGGTCATCATCACGCAGGTATTGGGTGCTGCCCGCCACCACATCGGCCATGGGCCCCAGCGCGGCGTGTTGATCAGAGAGGCCCGTCTTGAGAAAACGATGCAGTTGCGGGGCGGGCCCCAGGGCTTGCCCGTCACCCAGCGGGCTGGCCAACGAGGGTGCCAGCCAGGGTTCGGCCGGCATGGCCTGGCCGCTGTGCACGGTGGCAAGGCTGCCCACGCTGCCCAGCATGGTGCGCGGCGCGTGGCAGGCATCGCAGTGGCCCAGGCCCTGCACCAGGTAGGCCCCCCGGCCGGCGGTGCCGGGCGCTGGGGCCTGGGCGGTGTCGGGGGCGGGCCAGAAGAAGGCGGCGCGCCACAGCTTCAGCGCTGCCTGGGTGCCCAGGGGCCAGGGCAGGCTGTGGGGTGTGTTGGGCCGGTGTACCGCTTGCAGGCTGCGCAGATAGGCCCACAGATCACGGGCATCGTCGCGGGCAATGTGGCTGAAGTTGCCCGTTGGAAACGCCGGCGACAGCAGGTGCCCATCGCGGGATCGGCCCTCGTGCAGCGCGCGCCAGAAGTCGGGCTCGCGCCAGCGGCCCAGGCCGGTATCGGGTTCGGGCGTCAGGTTGCTGGCATACACGGTGCCAAAGGGGGTGGCGATGCCACGCCCGCCGGCATAAGGGGCCTGGCCGCGGGCGGTGTGGCAGCCGGCGCAGTGGCCGGCGCGGGCCAGGTAGGCGCCGCGCTCGATTTGCGCTGCGGTGGGCGCGGCATCGGGCGGGTGCTCGGGTGCGGCTTGGGGCGGCCACAGCAGCCAGGCCAGCAGGGCCAGGGCGATGGCAGCCAGCAGGCGGCGCGGGCTCATGGGCTGCGCGGCTGGCTGCCGCAGGGCAGCCCGGCCGGCCAGGGCAGGGTGGCCAGGCCGTCGTTGGCGGCCACGGCCTGCGGGTGCGTGGGCACGGGCTGGCTGGCCAGCCACAGGGCCACGGCGCTGATGTCTTGCGGCGCCAGGCTGCGGGCGATGGTGGCCATGCAATCGGGGGCCAGGGCCTGGCGTGAGCCGGTTTGCCAGGCACCCAACTGGGCAATCAGGTAATCACGGGGCAGGCCCAGCAGGCCGGGCACAGCAGGCTGCCGGCCGGTGAGCGCGGCGCCGTGGCAGCTTTGGCAGGCCGGCAGCTGGCGGCCGGCATCACCTTGTTGGGCCAGCAGGGCGCCGCGTGCCAGCGCGGTGGCGGCGTTGTCAGGCGGCGCGGGTGGGCTGGGGTAGGGCGCATCCATGCCAGCAAAGTGAGCGGCCATCTCGGCCAGGTAGGCGTCGCCTTGGTTGGCCAGAAAGTGAGACATGGTGGCGTGGCGCCGCCGCCCATCCCGAAAGTTGAGCAGCTGGTGCAGCAGGTAGCCCGCCGGCTTGCCGGCGATGCGCGGCACATAACCCTGGGCACTGGCGCGGCCCTGTGCGCCATGGCAGGCCAGGCAGGGCTGCAGGCGCTGGGCCAGGGTGTCGGGCACGGCCACGGGGGCGGGCGGCTTGTCGCCTGCGCGGGCGCTGGCGTGGGCCAGGGCCAGCAGGCAGGCGATGACGGTGGCCGCCAGCAAGCGGCCCCACCGGGCAGGGCCCGGCGATGCAAGCGCTTGGGGCATCAGCCGTGCAGACGGCTGGTGCGCGGCACGCTGGCCATCAGGAAATCCATCTGGTCGGCCACGATGCGCCGACCGCGAAGAATCATGTCCTCGTGCAGATTGGGGGTGTAGGGCAGGTAGAGCAGGTTCATGCCGGATTCTTCGGGCAGGCGGTTGCCTTTGCGCCCATTGCAGCCCTTGCAGGCGGTGATGCAGTTCATCCAGGTGTCGCGGCCACCGCGTGACGTGGGGATGATGTGTTCACGCGTGAGGGTATCAAAGCCGAAGCGCTGGCCGCAGTAGGCACACAGGTGCCGATCGCGCACAAACAGCTTGGGGTTGGTCATGGTGGGCGTGACGCGCCAGGCCCGGGTGGGCACGCTGCCCCGCACCGCAACGATGGGATGCACCTCGATGCGCGATTGCAGGCCGGTGGTGCGCTGGATGCCGCCGCGCAGCACCTGAAAGGCGCGGCCCAGCGTCCAGGCCACGCCGTCGCAGGCGTAAAGCAGGGCGGCCTCCCGCGGCGTGATCCACGCCTGCGGGCGTCCGGACACATCGAGTTGCAGCACGTCCAAGGAACGACCCTCCACTCACCGATGGCAGCTGACGGCATGAGGCTCAAGCCGTCAGGGCCCTAGCGTACTGCATTCGCGTGACAGGCTTCAAGACGCCGCCAAATTGAGGCTTTTGCCCGCAGGTTAGTTGCATTCGTCTAGAAAAATGCCGCTGTTTGTTGCGCACAGCTTGTCAGGATTCTGCAAAATAGCACGACCGTTCGTTCCATTCGGGATGCCTTTGTGACCGTTGCCGTGTTGCCTGTTCCTCGCAAGCGTGCTGCCTCCCGCAGCCCGTCGGCCCGCTCCTTGCACAAGGGCCAGCAAACCCGCGCCGCCATCCTGGAGGCCGCCCTGGGCCTGGCCTCGCACATGGGCCTGGAAGGCCTGTCGATTGGTGCGCTGGCCGAGGTGACCCAGATGAGCAAGTCGGGCGTGTTTGCCCACTTTGGCTCGCGTGAAGAGTTGCAGATCGCGGTGATCCGCGAATACCACACGCGGTTTGAAGAAGAAGTCTTCTTTCCGGCGGTGCGTGAGGCCCGTGGCCTGCCGCGCCTGCGGGCGCTGTTTGAGCGCTGGGTGCGCCGCGTGTCGGTCGAATTGGATTCGGGCTGCATCTACATCAGTGGCGCGGTCGAGTTTGATGACCGGCCGGGCCCGGTGCGTGATGCGCTGGCCTCGATGGTGCGTGCTTGGCAGGCCGCGCTGGAGCGCGCCATCAAGCTCTCGATCGAGTGCGGCCATCTGCGTGCCGACACCGATTCATTGCAGATGCTGTTCGAGATTCACGGCTTGATCCTGTCGCTGCACCATGACGCGCGCTTCTTGCGCCTGCCCGGCGCGGTGGACCGTGCGCGCACCGGTTTTGAACGCATCGTGGGCCTGCAGTTGGCCCCGGCGCGCTGATCGCTTTTTTGCTTGTTCTGTCTTTGCAGCCTGGCTGCTTACCTTTCTTGATTCAGGAGCACTTTCATGCCCCAGTACACGCCCCCCCTTCGCGACATGCAATTTCTGCTGCATGAGGTTCTGGATGCGGTTGAAACGCTCAAGGCCCTGCCGCCCCACGCCGAGGTGGACGCCGACACGCTGAACGCCGTGCTCGAAGAGGGCGGCAAGTTTGCGGCCCAGGTGGCCGCGCCGCTGAACCTGTCGGGTGATGCCGAGGGTTGCAAGCTGGACCGCGACACGCATGCCGTCACGGCGCCCAAGGGTTTCAAGGAGGCCTATGCCCAGTACGTGGAAGGCGGCTGGCCATCACTGAGTTGTGACCCGGCCTACGGCGGCCAGGGCCTGCCGCTGGTGCTCAACCAGTGCTTCTACGAGATGCTGAACTCGGCCAACCAGGCCTGGACGATGTACCCCGGCCTGTCGCACGGTGCCTACGAGGCCCTGCACGCCCACGGCACGCCCGAGCAGAAGGCGCTGTTCCTGCCCAAGCTCACCAGCGGCCAGTGGACGGGCACCATGTGCCTGACCGAACCCCATTGCGGCACCGACCTGGGCCTGCTGCGCACCAAGGCCGAGCCGCAAGGTGATGGCACCTACCGGATAACCGGCCAGAAGATCTTCATCTCGGCCGGCGAGCACGACCTGGCCGAAAACATCATCCACCTGGTGCTGGCACGGCTGCCCGATGCACCGGCCGGCAGCAAGGGCATCTCGCTGTTCCTGGTGCCCAAATTCAAGGTGGATGCCAGCGGCAACATGGGTGAGCGCAATGGCATCTATTGCGGTGGCATCGAGCACAAGATGGGCATCCACGCCAACGCCACCTGCCAGATGGTGCTGGACGGCGCGGTGGGCACCTTGGTGGGCGAGCCCAACAAGGGCCTGAACGCCATGTTCGTGATGATGAACGCGGCCCGTCTGGGTGTGGGCAACCAGTCGCTGGGCCTGACCGAAGTGGCCTATCAAAATGCCGTGGCCTATGCCAAGGACCGCATCCAGATGCGCTCGCTGTCGGGCCCCAAGGCGCCTGACAAGCCGGCCGATCCGATCATCGTGCACCCCGATGTGCGCAAGATGCTGCTGACCGCCCGCGCCTACGCCGAAGGCGGCCGCGCCATGCTGATGTACACCTCGCTCAAGCTCGATGAGCTGGTGGCCACCGATGACGACGATGTGCGCCGCGAAGCCGATGACCTGGTGGCGCTGCTCACGCCCATCATCAAGGCCTTCATCACCGACAACGGCTGGATCGCCACCACCCATTGCCAGCAGGTGTTTGGCGGCCACGGCTACATCCACGAGTGGGGCATGGAGCAGTTTGTGCGTGATGCCCGCATCAACATGATCTACGAGGGCACCAACACGGTTCAATCGCTGGATCTGCTGGGCCGCAAGGTGCTGGGCGACAACGGCGCCAAGCTCAAGAAGTTCGGCAAGATCATCGCCGCCTTTGTGGAAGACGAAGGCGTGAACGAGGCCATGCAGGAGTTCATCAATCCGCTGGCCGACCTGGGCGACAAGGTCACCAAGCTGACCACCGAGATCGGCATGAAGGCCTTTGGCAACGCCGATGAGGTGGGTGCCGCCGCGGTGGATTACCTGCGGGTGGTGGGGCATCTGTGCTTTGCCTACTTCTGGGCGCGCATGGCCAAGGTGGCCCTTGAAAAGCAGGGCAGCGGTGATCCGTTCTACACCGCCAAGCTGCACACGGCCCGTTTCTACTTTGCCAAGCTGCTGCCCGAAACCGCCTCGCTGATCCGCACGGCCCGCGCCGGTGTGGCACCGCTGATGGCCATGGACGAAGCCTTGTTCTGACCACGCACACACCCACCCGGAGACAACGATGAAGAAGACGCTGATCACCCTGGCCCTGGCATGCGCTGCGGGCGCCGTGATGGCCCAGTCCACCCCCGTGGGCCTGTGGAAGACCATCGACGACGAGACCAAGATTGAGAAATCCCTGGTGCGCATCACTGAATCGGGCGGTGTGCTGAGCGGCAAGATCGAGAAGTTTCTGGATCCCAAGACCGCACCGGATGTGACCTGCGACCACTGCACCGATGAGCGCAAGGACAAGCCCATCCTGGGCATGACCATCATCCGCAATGCCAAGCCTGACGCCGCCAAGGAAGTTTGGGAGGGCGGCGACATCCTCGACCCGAACAACGGCAAGGTCTACAAGTTGCGCCTGAAGCCGCAGGATGGCGGCAAGAAGCTCGAAGTGCGTGGCTTCATCGGCTTCGCCCTGATCGGCCGCAGCCAAACCTGGATCCGGGTCGAGTGACCCTGTGATGCCAACGGGCCGCGCCGGTGAGCCGGTGCGCGCCTGACTCTTCTCTGGAGAAACCATGAATCGATTCAATGTGCGCAAGGTGGCCGTGCTGGGCGCCGGCGTGATGGGCGCGCAGATAGCAGCCCACCTGGTCAATGTGCGGGTGCCCGTGGTGCTGTTTGACCTGCCCGCCAAGGAAGGCCCCAAGAACGGCATCGTGCTCAAGGCGCTGGATGGCCTGAAGAAGCTCAAGCCCAGCCCCATCGGCGTGGCCGGTGACCTGGCCTTGATCCAGCCAGCCAACTACGAAGAGCACCTGGACCTGCTGGCAGGCTGCGATCTGGTGATCGAAGCCATTGCCGAGCGCATGGACTGGAAGCTGGATCTGTACACCAAGGTGGCCCCGCACCTGGCGCCCGGCGCCATCGTGGCCAGCAACACCTCGGGCCTGTCGATCACCAGGCTGTCCGAGGTGCTGCCCGAATCGATTCGCCCGCGCTTTTGCGGCATCCACTTTTTCAACCCGCCGCGTTACATGCAGCTGGTGGAACTGATCCCCACGCCGGCCACGCTGCCAGGCATCCTGGACGACCTGGAAACCTTTGTCACCCGCAGCCTGGGCAAGGGCGTGGTGCGCGCCAAGGACACGCCCAACTTCGTGGCCAACCGCGTGGGCATTGCCGGCATGCTGGCCACCATCCGCGAGGCCGAGAACTTCGGCCTGGGCTACGACTTGGTCGACGACCTCACCGGCAAGAAGCTGGGCCGCGCCAGCAGCGGCACCTTCCGCACGGCCGATGTGGTGGGCATCGACACCATGGCCCATGTCATCAAGACCCTGCAAGACAACCTGGGCCCGGGCAAGACACCCGACCCCTTTGCCGCCAGCTACGCCACCCCGGCGGCGGTGGCCAAGCTGCTGGAGGCCGGTGCCCTGGGCCAGAAGGCCAAGGCCGGTTTCTTCAAGAAGGTGGGCAAGGACATCCAGCGCTTTGACATGGCCAGCGGCGGCTATGTGCCGGCCGGTGCCAAGGCCGATGCCATCATCGACCGCATCCTCAAGAAGCCCGCCGCCGAGCGCCTGAAGCTGCTGCGTGAATCGACCAACCCGCAGGCGCAGTTCTTGTGGGCCATTCTGCGCAACGGCTTTCATTACGTGGCCGTGCACCTGGCCGACATCGCCGATTCAGCCCGCGAGATCGACCTGGCCATGCGCTGGGGCTTTGGCATGAAGCAGGGCCCGTTTGAACTGTGGCAAGAGGCCGGCTGGCAACAGGTGGCCGAATGGGTGAAGGCCGACATCGACGCCGGCAAGGCCTTGTGCGATGCGCCCCTGCCCGCCTGGGTGTTTGACGGCCGCACGGGCGTGCACACGCCCGAAGGCTCGTGGAGTGCCGCGCAAGGCCGTTACCTGCCGCGCTCGGCGCTGCCGGTGTATGCCCGCCAGCACTTCCCCGAATCGCTGGGTGGCGAGGGCGCGGTATCGCCCCTGGCCAGCGGCACCGAGGTCTACAAGAACGACGAGATCCGCCTGTGGACGCTGGACGGCCAGGTGCTGATCGCCAGCATCACCAGCAAGATGCACCTGATCGGCCCCGGCGTGATCGAAGGCCTGCTCAAGGCGGTTGAACTGGCTGAGCAGCAGTACGACGGCCTGGTGATCTGGTCGCCCGATGAGCCTTTCTCGGCCGGTGCCAACCTGGAAGCCATGCTGCCCACCTTCATGAAGATGGGTGCCAAAGGCATCGCCCCCGAGATCAAGAAGCTGCAGGACGCCTTGCTGCGCGTGCGTTATGCCAGCGTGCCCACGGTGGCCGCCATGCGCGGCATGGCCCTGGGCGGCGGTTGCGAGATCGCCGTGCACTGCGCCCGGCGGGTGGCGCACATGGAAACCTATGTGGGCCTGGTGGAAGTGGGCGTGGGCCTGATCCCCGGTGGTGGCGGCCTGACCTATATCGCCAGGCGAGCGGCCGAAAACGCCGCTGCCGCGGGTTCGACCGACCTGCTGGCCTTCGTCAAGGATGGGTTCACCTCAGCCGCCACGGCCAAGGTGGGCACCAGCGCACTGGAGAGCCGCCAACTGGGTTACCTGCTGGGTGAGGACGTGATCGTGGCCCACCGCGATGAACTGCTGTTCACCGCCATCAGCCAGGTCAAGGCCATGGCGGCGGCCAACTGGCGCGCACCGCTGAAAGCGATGTTCCCGGTGGCCGGGCGCTCGGGCATTGCCACCATCAAGGCGCAACTGGTGGGCATGCGTGATGGCGGCTTCATCAGCGCCCACGATTACCACATCGCCAGCCTGATCGCGGATGTGGTGTGCGGCGGCGAGGTGGAAGGGGGATCGATGGTGAGCGAAGAGTACTTGATGACCCTGGAACGCAAGCACTTCTGCAGCCTGCTGGAACACCCCAAGTCACAAGAACGAATCATGGGACTGCTCCAAACGGGCAAGCCCGTACGCAACTGATCCAGCGGAGAACAAGCCATGAGCAAACAATTGCAAGACGCGTACATCGTCGCGGCCAGCCGCACCCCCATTGGCCGCAGCCACCGGGGTTTCTTTCGCAATACCCGGCCCGATGACTTGTTGGTGGCGGCCATTCAGGCTGCGATGAAGCAGGTGCCGGGGCTGGACCCGAAGGCCATCGAAGACGCCATCGTGGGTTGCGCCATGCCCGAAGGTGAACAGGGCGCCAACATGGCCCGCATCGGCGCGCTGTTGGCCGGCCTGCCCAACAGCGTGGGCGGTGTCACGGTGAACCGCTTTTGCGCATCGGGTCTCACGGCCATCCAGATGGCGGCCGACCGCATCCGCGTGGGCGAAGCCGACGTGATGATTGCCGCCGGTGCCGAGAGCATGAGCATGGTGCCCATGACCGGCAACAAGCCCTCGTTCAACCCGGCCGTGTTCTTGAAGGATGAGAACGTGGGCATCGCCTATGGCATGGGCATGACGGCCGAGAAGGTGGCCCAGCAGTGGAAGGTCAGCCGCGAAGCGCAGGATGAATTTGCGCTGGCCTCGCACATGAAGGCCCTGAAAGCCCAGCAGGCCGGTGAGTTCACCGATGAGATCTGCCCGGTGGAGGTGCTCGAGCGCCTGCCCAACCTGGCCACCGGCGACGTGAGCACCAAGACGCGTACCGTCAGCCTGGACGAAGGCCCGCGCGCCGAAACCACGCTGGATGCACTGGCCAAGCTGCGCACGGTGTTCGCGGCCAAGGGCTCGGTGACGGCCGGCAACAGCTCGCAGACCAGCGATGGCGCGGGTTGCCTGATTCTGGCCAGCGAAAAGGCCGTCAAGCAATACAACCTTCAACCGCTGGCCCGCTTTGTGAGCTTTGCCTCGCGCGGCGTGCCGCCCGAGATCATGGGCATCGGCCCCATCGAAGCCATTCCGGCTGCGCTCAAGAGCGCCGGCCTCACCCTGGCCGACATGGGCTGGATCGAGCTGAACGAGGCCTTTGCGGCCCAGGCCCTGGCGGTGATCAACACCGTGGGCCTGAACCCCGAGGTGGTCAACCCCATGGGTGGCGCCATCGCGCTGGGCCACCCACTGGGCGCCACCGGTGCCATCCGAGCGGCCACGGTGGTGCATGCGCTGCGCCGCCACAAGCTCAAGTACGGCATGGTGACCATGTGCGTGGGCACGGGCCAGGGCGCTGCGGGCATCTTCGAAAGCGTCTGACGCGCTGCTAACCGTTGTCACCACAAGGCCAGCCACCGTGCTGGCCTTGTTGCATCATCAGCCTTGAGACAGGAGACCAACCATGACCATCAAGACCGCCACCCACAACGGCGTGGCCACCATCGAGATCGCCCGGCCCGAGAAGAAGAACGCGCTGACCCAGGCCATGTACACCGCGATGGCCGAGGCACTGATCGCGGCGCAAGCCGACAAGGCCGTGCGATCGGTGCTGATCACCGGCCAGCCCGGCGTGTTCACCTCGGGCAACGACCTGGAAGACTTCATGCAGCGCCCGCCGCAAGGCGCCGATTCACCGGTGTTCCGGTTCATGCAGGCCCTGCTCGACACCGACAAGCCGGTGGTGGCGGCCGTCACCGGCGCGGCCGTGGGCATCGGCACCACCCTGCTGCTGCACTGCGATCTGGTGTACGTGAGCGACGAAGCGCGCCTGGCCATGCCCTTTGTGAGCCTGGGCCTGGTGCCCGAGTACGCCAGCAGCCTGATCATCCCGGCCTTGATGGGCCATGTGCGCGCCACTGAAAAGCTGATGCTGGGTGAGCCTTTCTCGGGCAGTGATGCGGTCGATTGCGGCATCGCCAATGCGGTGCTGCCGGCCAGTGAGGTGGTCAACCATGCCCGCCGCATGGCCGAGCGCTTCAACGCCCTGCCGCCCGAGGCGGTGCGGCAAACCAAGCAACTGATGCGCGCGCCGCAAAAGGCCCGCGTGCGCGAGGTGATGGCCGAAGAAGGCGCGCTGTTTGGGCAACGCCTGCGCAGCCCCGAAGCCATGGAGGCCTTCCAGGCCTTCTTTCAAAAGCGCAAGCCCGATTTCAGCCAGTTCTGACCCCATCCACCGGAGCCCACACCATGAGCGCAACCCTTGCAGGCAAGACCCTTCTGATCACCGGTGGCTCACGCGGCATCGGCCTGGCCATTGCCGAGCGTGCCGCGCGTGACGGCGCCAACATCGTGCTGCTGGCCAAGACCACCGAGCCCAACCCCAAGCTGCCCGGCACGCTGTACAGCGCGGCCGAGGCAGTGCAGGCCGCCGGCGGCCAGGCCCTGGCCGTGCCCACCGACATCCGCGACGAGGCGGCGGTGGCCGCAGCGGTGCAGGCCGCGGTGGCGCGTTTTGGCGGCATCGACATCCTGGTCAACAACGCCAGTGCCATCAACCTGACGCCCACGCCGGCCACGTCGATGAAGCGCTTTGACCTGATGATGGGCGTGAACGCGCGTGGCACTTATTGCTGCACCCAGGCCTGCCTGCCTGAGTTGATCAAGTCCGGCGCAGCCGGGCGCAACCCGCACGTGCTGAACATGTCGCCACCGCTGAGCATGAAAGACCACTGGTTTGCGCCCCATGTGGCCTACACCATGGCCAAGTACGGCATGAGCATGTGCACGCTGGGCCATGCGCGCGAGTTTCGCCGGCACGGCATTGGCGTGAACAGCCTGTGGCCGCGTACGGCCATCAACACCGCCGCCTTGCAGATGATCCCCGGGGTGGACACCAACAAGTGCCGCACGCCCGAGATCCTGTCCGATGCCGCGCACCTCATCCTGACCAGCGACGCCAAGGCCACCACCGGCCAGTTCTTCATCGACGACGAACTGCTGGCCCAGCACGGCGTGACCGACTTCGACCGCTATGCGGTGGTGCCGGGCACGCGGGATCTGATCCCCGATTTCTTCGTGGATTGAAGCCGGGAGCCCCTACCTAGTCCCGGGGCACTGGCCGGGGCTTGCCCTGGCTGTCGATGGCCACGTAGGTCAGGTTGGCTTCGGTGACCTTGACCACCTGCAGATTGGCCGGGTTGCGCTCGGCAAACACCTCGACGTGCACGGTGATCGAGGTGTTGCCAATGCGGGTGACGCGGGCATAAAAGCTCACCAGGTCGCCCACTGACACCGGCTGCTTGAAGATGAACTCGTTCACCGCCACGGTGGCGATGCGGCCCTTGGCGATGCGCACCGGCAGCACGGCACCGGCCAGGTCCACCTGGGCCATCAGCCAGCCCCCGAAAATGTCGCCATTGCCGTTCACATCGGCCGGCAGGGGCATCACACGCAGCACCAGTTCGCTGCCATCGGGCAAACTGGTGGGGCCGGACAAGGGCTGACGCGCGCCAGCCTGGGTGGTTTCGGTCATCGGCGTCACCTGCCATCTCGCTTGGATGGCGCATTGTTCCATGCGCCAGGCCAGGGCCGATGTGGCCCGTGTTCTCTCACTTTCAGGATGCCATGCGTCGATCTGCCGGTTACTCGTCTGCTGCCATGCCCCCCAACGCCAGCACCGGGGCGCCCCGCAGTGATTGGCAGACCTTGTCCAGGCTGTTTCCCTACCTGTGGCGCTACCGCTGGCGCGTGGGCCTGGCGTTGGTGTTTCTGTTCGCGGCCAAGCTGGCCAATGTGGGTGTGCCGGTGCTGCTCAAGCACCTGATCGACGCGTTGGACATCAAGGCGGGTGACCCGCGTGCGATGCTGGTGGTGCCGGTGGGCCTGCTGCTGGCCTATGCCGGCCTGCGCCTGTGCACCAGCCTGTTCACCGAGCTGCGCGAGCTGGTCTTTGCCAAGGTGTCGTTTGGCGCCAGCAAGCAGATCGCGCTGGAGGTGTTTGGCCACCTGCATGCGCTGAGCCTGCGTTTCCACCTGGAGCGCCAGACCGGCGGCATGACCCGCGACATCGAGCGCGGCACCCGCGCACTGCAGTCGCTGGTCAGTTATTCGCTCTACACCATCCTGCCCACGCTGATCGAGCTGGTGCTGGTGCTGGGCTACCTGGGCCTGCGCTTTGACGCGGGTTACGTGTGGATCACGCTGTCGGCGCTGGCGGTGTACATCACCTTCACCGTCACCATCACCGAATGGCGCTCGCGGTTTCGGCGCGAGATGAACGAGGCCGATTCCAAGGCCCACAGCCGTGCCATCGATGCCTTGCTGAACTACGAGACGGTCAAGTACTTCAACAACGAGGCGCTCGAATCAGCCCGCTACGACCAGGGACTGGAGGCCTACCGCCGGGCTCAGGTGAAATCACAGGGCACGCTGTCGATGCTCAACACCGGCCAGCAGCTGATCATCGCGGCCAGCCTGGTGGCCATGCTGTGGCGCGCCACGCAGGGCGTGGTGGAGGGCCGGCTCACATTGGGTGACCTGGTGATGGTCAACGCCTTCCTGATCCAGCTGTACATCCCCTTGAATTTTCTGGGTGTGCTGTACCGCGAGGTCAAGCAAAGCCTGACCGATCTGGACCGCATGTTTGTGCTGCTCGAGCGCGAGCGCGAGGTGGCCGACGCGCCCGATGCCGCGGCCCTGCAGGTGCCGGCCGGCACGGTGCGCTTTGAGGATGTGTCGTTTGCCTATGACCCTGCCCGGCCCATCCTGAAAGGCGTGAGCTTTGAGATCCCCGCGGGCAAGACGGTGGCGGTGGTGGGGGCATCGGGTGCGGGCAAAAGCACCCTGGCCCGCCTGCTGTACCGCTTTTATGACGTGACAGGCGGGCGCATCACCATCGATGGGCAGGACATCCGACAGGTGCAGCAGGCCAGCCTGCGGCGTGCCATCGGCATCGTGCCGCAGGACACCGTGCTGTTCAACGACACCGTGGGCTACAACATCGGCTACGGCCGTGCAGGGGCCACGCCGGATGAGGTGCAGGCGGCGGCCAAGGCGGCGCACATCCATGACTTCATCGTGGCCACGCCCAAGGGCTACGAGACCATGGTGGGTGAGCGCGGCCTGAAGCTGTCAGGCGGCGAAAAGCAGCGGGTGGCCATTGCGCGCACGCTGCTGAAGAACCCGCCGGTGCTCATCTTCGACGAAGCCACCTCGGCGCTGGATTCGGGCAATGAGCGGGCCATCCAGGCCGAGCTCAAGAGCGCAGCCCAGGGCAAGACCGCGCTGGTCATCGCCCACCGGCTGTCGACGGTGGCCGACGCGCACGAGATCGTGGTGCTGGAGGCCGGCCAGGTGCTGGAGCAGGGCAACCACGCGACCTTGCTGGCGCAGGATGGGCGCTACGCCCAGATGTGGCGCCTGCAGCAGGCTGCAGCCGATCAATCGGTGGCCCACTGAAAGTCCCTTGCCCCGAGGGGCCCAAGTCGCGCGCCAGGCAGCCATGAAAAAACCCGCCGGCGGCGGGTTTTCATGATCGGGCCGGCCCAAGCGCGGGCCAGCACATCAGGCTTGCTTGCGCTTGGCAACCAGGGCCATGGCAGCCAGGGCCGCAGCCACCAGCGCCAGGCCGGTGGGCTCGGGCACGTTCTTGGGGAAGGGCGACGAAGCCAGCGAGAACTTGAGGTTGTCGACGGCGAAATTGCCGGTACCGGTGAAGTCGATCCAGCCCAGGTCGCTGAACACGTCACCCGGCTGGCTCGTCCAGACGAACTTGGTGCTGGTGACGACGCCGGTGATGTTCTCCCACTCGGGCACCGACAGCGCGTTGCCGGCGCGGTCATAGGCCGACACGGTCAGCGGCAGATTGCCCACGGCGGCATCAAAGGACAGCGAGTTCAGGTTGTAGCTGAAGCTGCTCAGAACCGAGACGCGAAACCCGAAGCCATTGACCGGCGCGATGAAGCCCACGCCAGAAGCGGGTGCCGACACATTGCTCAGCGAGCTGGGCAGGCTGTTGTAGTTGTAGGCATTGACGCCAGAGCTGAAAACCAGGCCTGACGAGGCGTAGGTGTTGCCCACCGCGACACCGGCCGAGGTGGCGGTGGCAGCCAGCGCCTCGAAGTCGAGGTTGATGACAACATCAGCTTGCGCGGACAGCGACATGGCAGCAACCGAAGTGGCCAGGGTGAACGCGCGGATGAAATTTGACATAGATGTGCCTGCTTGATTTCGTCGAGGCTGACCTGGAAACCGACCTGGAAGTCCAACAGCCTGCGATGGCATGAACTGTAGCGAAGCGGGGTGGTCCGCAACACCGGTCAGGCCCCTTTGTTCAGGGGGGTGAATCGCTCTGAGGATGGGTTTTTCCCCTCGAATGGTGGGTCTGCGAGGCGCCTTAAACTGTCCAGGTGGAAACCAAATGGCTTGAAGACTTCGTCAGCCTGGCCGAGACGCACAGCTTCTCGCGCTCGGCGCAGCTGCGCCACGTCACGCAGCCGGCGTTTTCGCGACGCATCCAGGCGCTGGAGGCCTGGGCGGGCGTGGATCTGGTGGATCGCTCGTCCTACCCCACCCGGCTCACGTCGGCCGGCGAAACCCTGCACGCCCAGGCCCTTGAGATCCTGGTGGCGCTGCAATCGGCCCGCAACCTGATGCGTTCGCACCGCGCCAGCGGGCAGGATGTCATCGAGTTCGCCATTCCGCACACGCTGGCGTTCACCTTCTTTCCGCACTGGCTGATGGAGCTGCGGGGGCGTTTTGGCAGCGTCAAAACTCGCTTGATTGCCTTGAACGTGCACGATGCCGTGCTGCGCCTGACCGAAGGTGGCTGCGACCTGCTGATCGCCTACCACCACCCCTCCCAGCCGCTGCAGCTCAGCCCCGATCGCTACGAGATGCTGTCGCTGGGCACCGAAACCGTGGCCGCCTACGCCAAGGCCGACAGCGAAGGCCAGCCGATGTTTCGCCTGGTGGGTGGCCATGCCGTGCCCCTGCTGGCCTATGCCTCGGGGGCTTACATGGGCCACATGGTGGATCAGATCATCCGGCAGATGTCGGTGGCGCCGCAGCTGGAGACCATCTACGAGACCGACATGGCCGAAGGCCTGAAGGCCATGGCGCTGGAAGGCCACGGCCTGGCGTTCTTGCCGGCCAGCTCGGTGCGCAAGGAGCTGCGTAGCGGCCGCCTGGTGCCTGCTGCGCCCAGCGGTGTGGGCGAGCTGACCATGGAGGTGCGCATCTACCGTGATCGCGCCGAGGTCTCGCGCCACAGCAAGCCGGCCGCCCAGGCGCTGTGGGATTTCCTCAGCCAGGCGCCAGCCTTGCGCTGACGCCCGCAGGGCCTCAGTGCCCCAGGATCTTCGACAGGAAATCCTTGGTGCGCTCGCTTTGCGGGTGGTCGAAGAAATCGTGCGGGTTGTTCTGCTCGATGATCTGGCCCTGGTCCATGAAGATCACGCGGTCGGCCACGGCCTTGGCAAAGCCCATTTCATGGGTGACGCACAGCATGGTGATGCCCTGGTTGGCCAGCTCGATCATCACGTCCAGCACTTCCTTGATCATCTCGGGGTCCAGCGCCGAGGTGGGCTCGTCAAACAGCATGATCTTGGGCGTCAGGCACAGGGCCCGCGCAATGGCCACACGCTGCTGCTGGCCGCCCGACAGCTGCAAGGGGTACTTGCCGGCCTGCTCGGCGATGCGCACGCGCTTGAGCTGGGCCATGGCGCGCTCTTCGGCCTCGGCCTTGGGCACCTTGCCCACCCACATCGGGGCCAGCGTCAGGTTCTCCAGCACGGTGAGGTGCGGGAACAGGTTGAACTGCTGAAACACCATGCCCACCTGGCGGCGGATGGCCTCGATGGCCTTGACGTCGTCGGTCAGCTCGACGCCGTCTACCACCAGGCGGCCCTGCTGGTGTTCTTCCAGGCGGTTGATGCAGCGGATCAGCGTGGATTTGCCCGAGCCCGAGGGCCCGCAGATGACGATGCGCTCGCCCTTGGCCACCGACAGGTCAATGTCGCGCAACACGTGGAAGCTGTTGCCGTACCACTTGTTGACCTTGTCGAAGGTGATGATGGGTTCAGTCATGATGAAGAGTCCTTCCCGGGGTCAGCGGTTCTTGCTGCGTGACAGTTGCTTCTCGATCCACAGGCTGTAGCGCGACATGGAGAAGCAGAACGCGAAGTAGATGGCGGCGATGAACAGGTAGGCCTCGATCTTGAACGGCCGCCAGTTGCTGTCGGAGTTCAGGGCCAGGCTCATCGAGCCGGTCAGCTCGTACAGGCTGACGATGGTCACCAGCGAGGTGTCCTTGAAGATGGCGATGAAGTTGTTCATGATGCCGGGCACCACCAGGGCCAGGGCCTGCGGCAGGATGATCTTGCGCTGCGCCTGCCAGTAGGTCAGGCCCAAGGTGTCGGCGGCCTCTTGCTGGCCCTTGGGGATGGCCTGCAGGCCGCCCCGCACGATCTCGGCCATGTAGGCGGCGGCAAACAGCGTGATGCCCACCAGCACCCGCACCAGCACGTCGATGCTGGTGCCCGGCGGCATGAACAGCGGAAACATGAAGCTGGCCATGAACAGCACGCTGACCAGTGGCACCCCACGGATCAGTTCGACATACAGCACGCACACCGTCTTGATCGCCGGCATCTTGCTGCGCCGCCCCAGGGCCACCAGCACGGCCAGCGGAAACGCACCCACGATCGACAGCGTGGCCAGCAGCATGGTCAGGGGCAGGCCGCCCCAGCGGTCGGTCTCGACGGGTGCCAGGCCCAGCAGGCCGCCGCGCATCAGCGCAAAGAACAGCGCCAGCACCACCACCCAGGCCAGCGCCAGTTGCGGACGCCAGAAATGGCGCACACAGCTGGCCACCAGCAGGCCACCCAGCAGCAAGGTGGCCACCAGGGGCCGCCACTGCTGCTCAAAGGGGTAGCGGCCAAAGATGATGAGGCGGTATTTTTCGGCCACCACGCCCCAGCAGGCGCCGGTGCCGCGTGCGGCCTGGCACTGGTCGGCGTTGGCGGCCACCACGGCGTGCACCACCGCCCAGTTCAGCAGCTTGGGCAGCCACAGCAACGCCAGCGCCAGCATGATCAGGGTGATCACCGTGCTGGTGGGGTTGCCAAACAGGTTGCGGCGCATCCAGGGCACCAGGCCCTCGGTGGACACCGGTGCCGGGCGGGCTTCGATCGCGACAAAGGGGATGCTCATGTCAACGCTCCTTGATCGCGGCACGGTTGTTGTACCAGTTCATCAGGCCCGAGGTGCTGAGCGAGGTGATCAGGTACACCAGCATGATCAGCGCGATGCATTCCACGGCGCGGCCGGTCTGGTTGATGGCGGTGTTGGAGATCGACACCACATCGGGGTAGCCGATGGCCACGGCCAGCGACGAGTTCTTGGTGAGGTTGAGAAACTGGTTGGTCATTGGCGGGATGATCACGCGCAGGGCCTGGGGCAACACCACCAGGCGCATCTGCTGGCCCTTGGACAGGCCCAGCGCACCACAGGCCTCGGCCTGCCCACGCGGCACCGAGGCAATGCCGGCGCGCACCACTTCGGCCACGAATGCGGCCGTGTAGAACGTCAGCCCCAGCAGCACCGAGATGAATTCGGGGGTGAGCGCGCTGCCGCCCTCGACGGCCACATCACCCACCTTGGGCAGGTTCCAGGCCATGGGCGCACCACCCGCCAGCCAGCCCGCCAGGCCACCGGCCAGCACCAGGCCCAGTGTGGGCAGCAGCACGGGCTTTTGAATCCCTGTCAGCTCAAAGTGGGTGCGTGCCCGCTTGGCCCACAGCCAGCCGCCCACCACCCCGGCCACTGCACCCAGCGCGGCCAGGCCCTGGCCCAGCCCCCACACCGGCACCGGGTAGGACAGGCCGCCCTTGCTCAGAAAGACCAGACCACCCAGGCTGATGGGTTCGGCCGGATCGGGCAGCCATTCGGTGAGCAGCAGGTACCACACCAGCAACTGCAGCAGCACCGGGATGTTGCGAAAAAGCTCGACGTAGCCATAGCACAGCCCCCGCACGATGGCGTTGGCCGAAAAGCGGCCCACGCCGATCAACGTGCCCAGCAGCGTGGTCAGCACGATGCCGGTGATGGCCACGCGCAGCGTGTTGAGCACACCCACCAGAAAGGCCTTCCAGTAGGGCTCGGTCGACTCATACGGCATGGCGGCTTCGCCGATGTCGAAGCCGGCCGGGCCGCCCAGGAAGTCAAAGCCGCTCTGGATGCCGCGCACCCGCATGTTTTCAAGCGTGTTGTGCGCCAGAAACCAGACGGCCAGCACGATCAGCGTGAGCGCCAGCACCTGGTAGAGCACGGCGCGCACCGCGCGGCTGCGCAACGACCAGTCGCGTTTCGGGGGTGGGGCAGATCGGGCAGTCATGGGCAAGGCTCCTTCAGACCCGTCGCGGGGCTGCAGAGGATTTCAGGCTACGAGCCAGAGGCAAGATCAGCGCCAGCCCCTGCAGGGGCCGGCAGCCGATCAAAAGCGCCGAAGATCAGCGCACCGGCGGGGCGTACAGGATGCCGCCCTTGTTCCAGAGGTTGTTCACGCCACGGGGCAGGCCCAGGGCGCTCTTGGGGCCCACGTTGCGCTCAAACACCTCGCCGTAGTTGCCCACGGCCTTGATGGCGCGGGCGGCCCATTCCTTGTCCAGGCCCAGCAGCTTGCCGGTGTCTTCGGTGCTGCCCAGGATGCGGCCCACGACCGGATCGGTGCTGCTCTTTTGCTGGTCGACGTTGGCCTGGGTGATGCCGTATTCCTCGGCTTCGATCAGGGCAAACACCGTCCATTTGGCGATGGCGTAGAACTCGTCGTCACCACGGCGCACGGCCGGGCCCAGGGGTTCTTTCGAGATCAGCTCGGGCAGGATCAGGTGGTCGGCCGGGTTCTTGGCCTCCTTGTTGCGCACCGAGGCCAGGCCCGAGGCGTCGGTGGTGTAGGCCTGGCAGCGGCCCGAGAAATAGGCGCTGGTGGCGGCTTCGAGCTTCTCGAACACCACGGGCTTGATGTCGAGCTTGTTGGCCCGCGAGTAATCGGTGAGGTTCTTTTCGGTGGTGGTGCCCGACTGCACGCACACGGTGGCACCCTTGAGCTGCTTGGCGCTCTTGACCTTGCCCTTGGCCGGCACCATGAAGCCCTGGCCGTCGTAGTAGGTGGTGCCCGTGAAGTGCATGCCCAGCGAGGCGTCGCGGGTCAGCGTCCAGGTGGTGTTGCGCGACAGGATGTCGATTTCACCCGACTGCAGGGCGGTGAAGCGCTGCTGGGCATTGAGCGGCACGTACTTGACCTTGCTGGCATCACCCAGCAGCGAGGCGGCAATGGCCTTGCACATGTCGACGTCCAGGCCCGACCAGTTGCCCTGGCTGTCGGCAGCGGCAAAGCCGGCCAGGCCGGTGTTCACACCGCAAACCAGCTGGCCGCGGGCCTTGATGGCTTCAACAGTCTTGCCGGCATGGGCAGGCGTGGCCAGCATGCCCAGCACGGCGGTGGTGCACAGCGAGGCCAGCAGAGTTTTGGCGGTAGAAAAGGTCATTTGAATGCGACTCCAGGTGTGAGCTAGTCAAGGCCCCAGGGCGGATCGGCCCGGAAAGAGGCTGCGGCAGTATAGGAACGCAAGAAGCGTGCTCAGCTTGGCGCTTCTACGTAGTATGGCCCCATGCAGCCTGCGCATGGATGGGCTGGCGCCAGGCCCGCGACGGGGGTGCCAAAATCGGGCGATGAGCACCACCCTGACCCTGATCCGCCCCGACGACTGGCACCTGCATGTGCGTGATGGCGCCGCCATGGCCGCTGTTGTGCCGGCCACGGCCCGCCAGTTCGGCCGCGCCATCATCATGCCCAACCTGCGCCCGCCGGTGACCACCGCCGAGGCCGCTGTGGCCTACCGTGACCGCATCCTGGCGGCTGTGCCAGCCGGCCTTGATTTCACGCCCCTGATGACGCTGTACCTGACCGACCGGCTGCAGCCCGAAGAAATCGTGCGGGCCAAGGCGGCCGGCGTGGTGGCGCTCAAGCTGTACCCGGCCGGGGCCACCACCAACAGCGATGCCGGGGTCACCGACATCCGCAACATCTACCCGGTGCTCGAAGCCATGCAACGGGAAGGCCTGCTGCTGCTGGTGCACGGCGAAGTCACCGATGGCCAGGTGGATCTGTTTGACCGCGAGGCCGTGTTCATCGACCGCGTGATGACGCCGCTGCGCCGCGACTTCCCGGGCCTGAAGGTGGTGTTCGAGCACATCACCACCCGCGAAGCCGCGCAATACGTGGCCGAGGCCGGCCCGATGACGGCGGCCACCATCACCGCGCACCACCTGCTGTACAACCGCAACGCCATCTTCATGGGTGGTTTGCGCCCGCATTACTACTGCCTGCCGGTGCTCAAGCGTGAGGTGCACCGCCAGGCCCTGGTGGCTGCGGCCACCTCGGGGTCTGACCGCTTTTTTCTGGGCACCGACAGCGCGCCCCACGCGGCCGCACTGAAAGAGGCCTCGGTGTGCGGCGCAGGATGCTTCACCGCGCTGAGTGCGCTGGAGTTGTACGCCGAAGCCTTTGACGCCGCTGGTGCCATCGACAAGCTCGAGGGTTTTGCCAGCCTGCATGGCCCGGCGTTTTATGGCATGCCCGTCAACCGTGGCACGGTCACGCTGGCGCGCCAGCCCTTCACCTTGCCCGAATCGGTGCCCTTTGGCGATGCCATCCTGAAGCCGCTGCGCGGCGGCGAAACCCTGGCCTGGCGACAGGTCGACAGCCCCGCTTGATCGAGGCGCTGGCCCACGGCCTGGCGGCAGGCCAGCCCTGGCTGCGGCCCCTGGCTGCGCCGGCTGAGCAGGTGCTGCAGGCCCTGCGGCAAGGTGCCACCGTGGCCCAGGCCCTGAACAAGGCCTTGGCCAGCTTGGCCGAGCCCCCGAAGCCGGGCGGGCGCGCGCTGTGCTTTGTGGCCCAGCAGGCCTTGCCAGCCGGGCAGGCCTATGAAGCCTTCATTGCCGCCACGGGCCAGGTGCCCACACGCGACAACCTGCACGATCTGTTCAACGGCCTGATCTGGCTGACCCAACCACGGCTGAAACAGGCGCTGAACCGCCTGCAGGCCGGCGAGATCCTGCGTGCAGGCGTGCAGGCGCAGCGTGGGCCCCTGCGTGACGCATTGACGCTGATGGACGAGAACGGGGCCTGGCTGCAGGCGCCAGCGGTGTTGACGCAGGCGCTGGCGCAGCGTGACTGGCAGGCCTTGTTTGTGACGCACCGACCGCTGTGGGCGCAGGCCCGCTGGCACCTCGTGGGCCATGCCTTGCTGGAGAAACTGGTCACCGCGCCCCGCAAGGCGCTGACGGCCCATGTGGTGCTGGGTGATCCCACAACCATGGCCGCCGATGACTGGGCGGCCAAGCCCTTTGCGCCGCTGCCGGTGCTGGGCCTGCCTGGCTGGTGGCCAGCCAATGAAAGCCCGGCGTTCTACGATGACGCCGCGGTCTTCAGGCCGCCCCGGCCGGCGGATCAGGCCGGCAAAAAGCCCTCGATCGACAAATAGCGCTCGCCGGTGTCGTAGGCAAAGCCCAACACGCGGGCACCGGCTGGCAGTTCGGGCAGCTTTTGCGCGATGGCGGCCAGTGTGGCGCCGCTGGAGATGCCCACCAGCAGGCCTTCTTCGCGGGCGGCGCGGCGGGCCATTTCGCGGGCAGCCTCGGCCTCGACCTGGATCACGCCATCGAGCAGTTCGGTCTTCAGGTTGGCCGGGATGAAGCCCGCGCCAATGCCCTGGATGGGGTGCGGGCTGGGCGAGCCGCCGCTGATCACGGGCGAGGCGCTGGGCTCCACCGCGAACACCTTGAGGTTCGGCCAGCGCGCCTTGAGCACCTGGGCGCAGCCGCTGAGGTGGCCACCGGTGCCCACGCCGGTGATCAGGGCGTCCAGGCCTTCGGGGAAATCGGCGGCGATTTCTTCGGCCGTGGTGCGCACATGCACCGCGATGTTGGCGGGGTTCTCGAACTGCTGCGGCATCCATGAGCCGGGCGTGGTGGCCAGCAGCTCTTGCGCCCGGGCGATGGCGCCCTTCATGCCTTTTTCGCGCGGGGTGAGGTCGAAGGTGGCACCGTAGGCCAGCATCAGGCGGCGGCGCTCGATGCTCATGCTGTCGGGCATCACCAGCACCAGCTTGTAGCCCTTGACGGCGGCCACCATGGCCAGGCCAATGCCGGTGTTGCCCGAGGTGGGCTCGATGATGGTGCCACCGGGCTTGAGCGCGCCGCTGGCTTCGGCGTCTTCGATCATGGCCAGGGCGATGCGGTCCTTGATCGAGCCACCGGGGTTGCTGCGTTCGCTCTTGATCCACACCGAAGCGCCGCCAAACAGGCGCTGCATGCGCACGTGCGGCGTGTTGCCAATGGTGGCCAGGATGTTGTCAGCTCTCATGTGTGTGCTCCTTCAGGCGAGGGGTGATCGGTACAACCGCGATAATCGCACGGTGAAGCGAGCCAGACCGTCGCTGGGGCAATCATCGAAAGGTGGCCCTGGAGGAAGGTCCGGACTGCACAGGGCGGCGTAGCAGCTAACGGCTGTCCACCGCAAGGTGAGGATCAGAGCAACAGAGACGAGTCGGGGCGGGTGCCTGCATCGGGTGTTCTGTGTGGGACCGGCGAAAGCCGGTGGGGGTGGGTGCAAGCCCGCCGCCTCGAGCGCGAGCTCGAACCCGCGCAGCCACCCGGAGTGGGCTGCTGGCAAGCGCCAGCAACCCACTCCGGGTGAAACGGGCAATCTCTACGCGCAGCAACACCGAATAGGCACACGATGATCTGGCTCCGGGGAGTGTGCGGGTAGGTGGCATCGAGCCGGTCGGGTGACCGCCGGCCCAGAGGAATGACGGTCACGGCTGTCCTGCTCGCAAGGGCAGGGGGGCTGCACAGAATCCGGCCTATCGGCTCACTTCACACTTTTCACGGCCACCTGCCATCACGGCGGGTGGCGCTCCCCACCTGGCCCTGAAAGCCTGCATGAACCCTGATGCCGCTCGGCTGTGGCGTCACCCGCGCTGGACCCTGGCCGCCCTGCTGGCCTGCCTGGGCACGCTGGGGCCGTTCTCGATCGACACCTACCTGCCGGCCTTCTCGGGCATCGCGGCATCGCTGGGCGCCACGCCCGCCCAGATGCAGCAGACGCTGTCGGCCTACCTGTTCGGCTTTGCGCTGATGAACCTGTTTCACGGCGCGCTGTCCGACAGTTTCGGCCGCCGCCCGGTGGTGCTGACGGGGCTGGCAATGTTCACGCTGGCTTCGCTGGGCTGCGCACTCAGCCAGTCCATCGTGTCGCTGGTGGTGTGCCGGGCGCTGCAGGGCATGTCGGCCGGGGCGGGTGTGGTGGTGTCGCGGGCCATCATCCGCGACATGTGCCCGCCCGATGAGGCGCAGCGGCTGATGTCGCAGGTCACGCTGTTTTTTGGCATTGCGCCGGCCATCGCGCCGGTGATGGGCGGCTGGCTGTTTGTGCACCTGGGCTGGCATGCCATTTTTTGGCTGCTGGTGGGGGTGGGCCTGCTGCTGTGGGCCATCAACCTGCGGTTCCTGCCCGAAACCCTGCATGCCAGTGCGCGCCAGCCCTTTGCACCCAGACCCCTGATGAGGGCCTATGCCGATCTCATCCAGAACCCGCGCTTCATGCTGCTGGTGCTGGCCAGTGGCGTGCCGTTCAATGGCATGTTTCTGTATGTGCTGTCGGCACCCGAATGGCTGGGCACACACCTGGGCCTGGGCCCCACGCAGTTCTTCTGGTTTTTTGCCCTGACCATTGGCGGCATCATGGTGGGGGCCTATTTCAGTGGCCGCCTGGCCGGGCGTGTGCCGCCCCGGCGGCAGATCCGCATGGGTTTTTCCATCATGTTCACCGTGTCGGCGGCCAATGTGGCGCTGAACCTGGCCTTTCAGGCGCAGGCCTGGTGGGCCTTGCTGCCGGTTGCGCTGTTCGCGTTTGGCTGGGCGCTGATGGTGCCGGTGGTCACGCTGATGGTGCTGGATCTGGTGCCCGAGCGCCGGGGCATGGCCTCGTCGCTGCAAGCCTGCGTGGGCAGCGCGGCCAATGGCGTGGTGGCCGGTGCACTGGCGCCGCTGGTGATGCATTCCACCCAGGCGCTGGCGCTCACCTCGTTTGGGCTGATGCTGGTGGGCATGACGGCCTGGCGGGTGGCCAGGCGCCTTTGATGTGACGCCAATTTGGTGCAATTTGCGCCAAGGCGGGGCCAGCCGGGGCTCAAGTGTGGGCTGAGCATGGCCGATAGCGCTGGGATGAAGGTCGGTCCGGTCCGACCTGCCGTCGCCCTTTGCCGCGAGCCCTGCCATGACCCTTGTACGCCCACACCTTGTTGCCCGACTGACTTTTGCCGCTGCCGCGGTGGCACTGTTGGCCACGGGCCTGCCGGCTTGGGGCTCGGACGGCCACGACGCGCCGGCCAAGCCGGCCGCCAAACCGGCGGCCAAGGCTGCGCCAGCCGATGCCCACGGTGCCAGCGCCGCCGACCCCATGGACAACCTGCGCGAAAAGCTGGCCACCAAGTTGGGTGCGGCCAAGGCGCCGGATGCGCCCACGCCTTATGTGATGCGGGTGGTGTCCAAATCGGGCGACGCCACCCACGCCCCAGCCGCTGCGCCTGCTGCGGCGGGCCATGGAGATGCGGCGGCCGACGGCCATGGCGGCACGGCCGCGAAGGTGGCCAAGCTGCGCAGCGCCAAGGCCGCTGGTGGCCACAAGGCCGACGCCCACACGGCCCACTGGGATTACGCCGGCGAAGCCGGCCCCGACAAGTGGGGCCAGCTCAAGCCCGAGTTCTCGGCCTGCTCAACAGGTTCGCGCCAAAGCCCCATCGACATCCGCAGTGGCGTGAAGGTGGACCTGGAGCCCATCCAGTTTGACTACCGCCCCACCAGCTTTGCGGTGGTGGACAACGGCCACACCATCCAGGTCAACCTGGGCGGCGGCAATGCCATCGAGATCCAGGGCAGGCGCTTTGATCTGGTGCAGTTCCACTTCCATCGCCCGTCTGAAGAACGCATCAATGGCCGCCAGTTCGACATGGTGGCGCACCTGGTGCACAAGGATCCGGAGGGCAAGCTGGCCGTGGTGGCGGTGCTGCTCGATCGCGGCACTGCGCAACCGCTGATCCAGACTGTCTGGAACAACCTGCCGCTTGAAAAAGGCACCGAGGTGCAGGTCAAGGGTGATCTGGACATGAACCACCTGCTGCCGGCCGACCGCCGTTACTACACCTACATGGGCTCGCTCACCACGCCGCCCTGCAGCGAAGGCGTGCTGTGGATGGTGCTGCAGCAGCCGGTGCCCATTGCGCAAGACCAGGTGGGCGTGTTCTCGCGGCTGTACCCGATGAACGCGCGGCCGATCCAGCAGGCCTCGGGCCGGCTGATCAAGCAGTCGAACTGAAGGCGGCTGCGCCGCTGCACCCCGGATGCCCGCCGCGAGCGGGCATTTTTCATGGTGGAACGGGCCGTGGCGACAATCGCGGCGCGGCCGACACCGCCGTGGCTGCCTGGGCACACACCGATTGGCTTGACCAAACCGCGATGTTTTCAAGCAAGGCATTCACAAGCCCTTGCAAGTCCCTATTTTTAAACCACTTTTTGCTTTTGCATCCACTTTGAGGAAACTTTGTAAGTGGTTGATTTGATTGATTTTTACTAGGCAAAACGACCCCCATCGCCAGATTTCTGCGGTAAAGTGGAACTTGGTGGGATTTGGTGGGGCAAAGTGGCTGGATTCGTCTTTCAAGGTACCTCGGCGTTGACGCTGGATGGCAAGGGTCGGATGTCCGTCCCTGCGCGCCATCGCGACGCGCTGGCGGCCCTGTCCGACAACCAGCTCACCATCACCCAGCACCCGGTGGGTTGCCTGCTGGTTTTTCCCCGTCCCAGCTGGGAGGCCTTTCGCGCCCAACTGCTCAATCTGCCCATGGAAGCCGACGGCTGGCGCCGCTTCTTCGTGGGCAGCGCGGTTGATGTCGAGATCGATTCGGCTTCGCGCGTGCTGGTGGCCCCTGAGCTGCGCGCTGCAGCGGGCCTGGACAAGGATGTGCTGCTGCTGGGCATGGGCCAGCGGCTTGAGTTGTGGGACGCGGCCCGCTACGCCGCGCATCAGGCGCAGGTGATGGCCGGGCCGATGCCCGATGCCATCAAGAACTTTGTCTTCTGATGGCCGACACCCCTTCAACCACCCCTGCCGCCGTCTGGCAGCACACCACCGTTCTGCTTGACGAAGCGGTGGACGCCGTCGCGCACGACCCCGATGGGGTGTACGTGGACGGCACCTTTGGACGCGGCGGCCACACGCGTGCCTTGCTGGCGCGCCTGTCGCCCGCCGGTCGAGTCATCGGCTTCGACAAGGACCCCGAGGCCATCACGGCCGGCCACGCCCTGGCTGCGCAAGACCCTCGCTTCTCGATCGTGCACGACAGCTTTGCCACCATGGCGCCCGCCCTCGCCGAGCGCGGTGTGCGCCGCGTGGCGGGCGTGCTGCTGGATCTGGGCGTCAGCTCACCACAGATCGACAACCCCGAGCGGGGCTTCAGCTTCCGGTTCGATGCGCCGCTGGACATGCGCATGGACACCACCCGTGGCGAAACCGCCGCGCAATTCCTGGCGAGCGCCACCGAGCGCCGCATCGCGGAGGTGATACGTGACTACGGCGAAGAACGGTTTGCTGTTTCGATTGCAAAGGCGGTTGTTGCTGGCCGCGAAGCCGGGCACCCGCCGCGCACCACCTTCGAGCTGTCCAAGCTCGTGGCTGGTGCGGTCAAGACCCGTGAAGCCGGCCAGAATCCGGCGACCCGCACCTTTCAAGCTCTTCGGATTCTCGTCAACGGTGAGCTCGAAGAACTGGAGCAGGGCCTGACCGGTGCCTTGCACCTGCTGGCGCCGGGCGGCCGGCTGGCGGTCATCAGCTTCCATTCGCTGGAAGACCGCATCGTCAAGACCTTCATCGCCCGCGAAAGCCGCGAGGTCATTGATCGCCGCGCGCCCAGCCTGTATGGCCAGCCCAAGGCCATGAAGCTCAACGCGCTGGGGCGCATCAAGCCGTCCGATGCCGAAGTGTCGGCCAATCCCCGTGCCCGCTCGGCGGTGCTGCGGGTGGCCGAACGCACCGGGGCGCATGTTGCTGATGACGGCCAGGAGGCAGCGTGACCCGCGTCAACCTGCTGCTCTTGCTGGCGGTGCTGGCCAGTGCCCTGTACCTGGTGCGCACGGCCTATGAATCCCGGCGCCTGTTCACCGAGATCCACCGCGCCGAGACCGAATCGCTGCGCCTGAACGGTGACCATAAGCGCCTGGAGGCTGATCGCCAACTGCAGGCCAACAACCTGCGTGTGGAGCGCACGGCGGCCGAACGCCTGAAGATGAGCGCAGCCGCAGCCGTCATCCAGTTGCCCGACACGCGGGGCTCGGCCCCCGCCGTGGCCGCTTCGGGGGCGCGCCCATGAAAAAGCTGCTCACACCGGCCACCGTGCGCGGCGTCAATTACGCCACCAGCCCGCTGCTGGCCAGCAAGACGCCCAACTGGCGCAGCCGCTTCGTGGTGGCCGCCGTGGGCCTGGGCTTTGCCGGCCTGCTGGGGCGCGCAGCCTACATCCAGATCATCGGGCCCGATTTTTTCCAGAAAGAAGGCGAAAAGCGCTACGCCCATGTGCTGGAGGTGCCGGCCACCCGTGGCCGTGTGGTCGACCGCGGCGGCCAGCTGCTGGCCACCAGCGTGCCCGTGCCCAGCGTGTGGGCCATTCCCAAGGATTTTCAGGCCACCCCGGCGCAGCGCAGCCAGCTGATCAAGCTGCTGGGCATGACGCCCGACGAGCTGGATGCCCGCCTGGGCAGTGGCAGCCAGAACTTCGCCTGGCTGCGCCGGCAGATCGAGACCGACACCTGGACGCAGATTCAGGCGCTGGGCATCAAGGGCATCTACCAAAGCCGCGAATACCGTCGCCGTTACCCCGAGGGTGAATCGGCGGCGCACGTGGTGGGCTTCACCAACCTCGAAGACCAGGGTCAGGAAGGCATCGAGCTGGCCTTTCAGAAGCAGCTGCAGGGCCACAACGGCTCGCGGGGCGTGGTCAAGGATCGCCTGGGCCATGTGGTCGAGGACATGGGCACGGCCGTGGATCCCGCCGACGGTGCCGACATCGCGCTGTCGATCGATGCCAAGGTGCAGTTCTTCGCCTACCAGCGCATCCGCGACGCGGTGGCCGAGCACAAGGCCCAGGCCGGCAGCGTGGTGGTGCTCGATGCCCAATCGGGTGAGGTGCTGGCCCTGGCCAACTACCCCAGCTACGACCCGGGCGAGCGAGGCCGGCGCAGCGGCGCCCAGCTGCGCAACCGCGCCCTGACCGATTTTTTTGAGCCCGGCTCCACCATGAAGCCGCTGGTCATGGCCTGGGCGCTTGAAACCGGCCGCATCAAGCCCGATACCCCGGTTACCACCGCCCCGGGTAGCGTGGTGGTCAGCGGCATTCCCATCAAGGACGCCCACCCGCACGGCAGCCTCACGGCCCGCGAAGTCATCCAGAAGAGCAGCAACATCGGCATCGTGCGCGTGGCCATGCAGATGCAGCCGCGTGAGCTGTGGGAGCTGTATTCCAACGTGGGTTACGGCCAGAAGCCGCAGCTCAATTTTCCGGGCGTGGTCACCGGCCGCCTGCGGCCCTACAAGACCTGGCGGCCCATCGAGCAGGCCACCATGGCCTATGGCTACGGCCTGTCGGCCACGCTGATGCAGATGGCACGCGCCTACACCGTGTTCGCCCGTGATGGCGAGGTCATCCCGGTCAGCCTGCTCAAGCAGGACCACCCGGCCAGCGGCGTGCGGGTGCTGTCGCCCGAAACCGCCCGCGAAGTGCGCAAGATGCTGCAGATGGCGGCCGGCCCCGGCGGCACGGCACCCAAGGCGCAAACCGTGGGGTATTCGGTGGGCGGCAAGAGCGGCACCGCCCACAAGCAGGAGGGCAAGGGCTACGCCAGCCACAAGTACCGTTCGTGGTTCGTGGGCATGGCGCCCATCGACAAGCCCCGCGTCATCGTGGCCGTGATGGTCGATGAGCCCAGCAACGGCGTGTACTTTGGTGGTGACGTGGCTGGCCCGGTGTTCAGCCAGGTCGTGCAGCAAACATTGCGCATGATGAACGTGCCGCCCGATCTGGACGTCAAGCCCAACGTGGTGGCCAAGGCCCTGCCGGCCGAGCCCGAAAGTTTCTGATGACCCGCGCCTTCACCACGCCCGAACAGGCCGCCAAGTGGTTGGCTGCACAGGTGCCCGCCGGCGGCACCGCTCGCCTGTGCACCGACAGCCGCCAGGTGCGCGCCGGTGATGCCTTCATCGCCTGGCCCGGTTACGCCGTGGACGGCCGGCAGTTCGTGGCCGCTGCCCTGGCCACCGGCGCGGCGGCCTGCCTGATCGAGGCCGATGGCGCGCAGGCCTTCGGGCTGGATGTGGCTGATGCGCGCCTGGCCACGCTCACCGGCCTCAAGGCCGCCACCGGCCAGCTGGCCGCCTTGTGGAACGGCCAGCCCGCCAGGCAGCTGCCGGTGGTCGCCGTCACTGGCACCAATGGCAAGAGCAGCACCGCCTGGTGGACGGCCCAGGCCCTGACCGCATTGGGCCGCCGCTGCGGCGTGGTGGGCACGCTGGGCATTGGTGAGCCGCCCTTGGGTGATTCGCCTGGCACCATCGTGCACACTGGCCTGACCACACCCGATCCGGTCACGCTGCAGGCCGGTTTTGCCCGCATGGTGCAAGACGGCTTTGCTGCCTGTGCCATCGAGGCCTCGTCCATCGGCATCGCCGAACACCGCTTGGCCGGCACGCCCATCACGGTGGCGCAGTTCACCAACTTCACCCGTGACCACCTGGATTACCACGGTGACATGGCGGCCTACTGGGCCACCAAGCGCGCGCTGTTTGACTGGCCTGGCCTGCGTGCAGCGGTGATCAACATCGACGATGCGCAAGGCGCCGCCCTGGCCGACGAACTGGCCCGCACCCAGCCGGGGCTGGATCTGTGGACCACCTCGGTGGCTGGCCCGGCCCGTTTGTGCGCGCAGCATCTGCGTTATGTTGATGGTGGCCTGGCCGCCGATCTGGTCGAAGCGGGTGGCGCGCCAGTGTTGATGCAAAGCGGCCTGATCGGCGACTACAACGCCAGCAACCTGCTGGCCGTGCTGGGGGCCCTGCGTGCCCTGGGCGTGCCGCTGGTGGATGCGGCAGCGGTGGTGCCGCGCCTGACGCCCGTGCCCGGCCGCATGGGCCGTGTGCACACCCGCGCGGATGCTCCCGAGGTGGTGGTGGATTACGCCCACACCCCCGATGCGCTTGAAAAGGCCGTGGCCGCCCTGCGACCCCTGGCTGCTGCACGCGGTGGCAAGCTGTGGTGCGTGTTTGGCTGCGGTGGCAACCGCGATGCCACCAAGCGGCCCCTGATGGGTGCCATCGCGCAGCGTCTGGCCGACGAAGTGGTCATCACCAGCGACAACCCCCGCATGGAGCCGCCGGCGCAGATCCTGGCCGACATCGTGGCCGGTCTGCAGGCACCGCACCGGGCGATCACCATCGAAGACCGCCGCAGCGCCATCGTGCAGGCCATCACCCAGGCCGATGCCCGCGATGTGGTGCTGCTGGCCGGCAAGGGCCACGAGGACTACCAGGACATCGGCGGCCACAAGCGCCCCTTCCTGGATGCTGCCGTGGCGCAAGAAGCGCTGGCCTTGCGAGGTGCCGCATGAGCGCCATCCTGATGACCCTGGGCCAGGCCCATGCGCTGCTGCCCGGCAGCACGCTGGTCGGCCCGCCCGATACGCCGCTGCGCCGGGTGCACAGCGACACCCGCACGCTGGCCGCAGGCGACTTGTTCGTGGCTCTGCGCGGTGAGCGCTTTGATGCCCACAGCTACCTGGCCCAGGCCAAGGCAGCGGGTGCCGCTGCGGCGCTGGCCGAACATGGCTTGGCCGAAGCTGGCCTGCCGGGCCTGCTGGTGCCCGACAGTCTGCTGGGCCTGCAGCAACTGGCCACCGCCTGGCGCCGCCAGGTCAGGCTGCCGCTGCTGGCGGTGACCGGCAGCAACGGCAAGACCACCGTCACCCAGATGATCGCCAGCATCCTGCGCGCCTGGGTGGGCGATGCCGCGCTCGCCACGGCGGGCAATTTCAACAACCACATCGGGGTGCCGCTCACGCTGATGCGCCTGCTGCCCCACGGCATCTTTGCGCACCGCGCCGCCGTGCTGGAGCTGGGCATGAACCACCCCGGCGAGATCGCCGTGCTGGCGGCCATGGCCCAGCCCACGGTGGCCCTGGTCAACAACGCCCAGCGTGAGCACCAGGAGTTCATGGCCACCGTGCAGGCCGTGGCCGAAGAAAACGGCTCGGTCATCAGCGCACTGCCCGCCGACGGCGTGGCGGTGTTCCCGGCTGACGATGCGCACACAGGCTTGTGGCGCGAGCTGGCCGGTGCACGCCGCTGCATCACCTTCTCGCTGGCAGCCCCTGCCGATGTGACCGGCCAGGCCCGCTGGCAAGCCGACGAGCAGGGCGGCTGCTGGCAACTGGCGCTGTTGACCCCGGCCGGCGCAGCCAGCCTGACCTTGCGCTCGCCTGGCCAGCACAACCTGCGCAATGCCCTGGCAGCCACCGCCAGTGCGCTGGCAGCTGGGGTGCCGCTGCCCGCCATCGTGCAGGGTTTGCAAGATTTCCGGCCGGTGTCGGGCCGCTCGCAGCTGGGCGCCATCCAGCGCGAAGGCCAATGGGTCACGCTGGTCAACGACAGCTACAACGCCAACCCCGACTCCGTTCGTGCCGCCATCGACCTGCTGGCCGGCCTGCCCGGCCCGCAGTGGCTGGTGCTGGGTGACATGGGCGAGGTGGGTGACCAGGGCCCGGCCTTTCATCAAGAGGTGGGCCAGGCTGCGCGCGAGGCCGGCATCGCCCACTTCTGGACGGCCGGTGCCTTGTGTGCCCACGCCGCAGCGGCCTACGGCCCGGCGGCGCGCCACTTTGACAACGCCCAGGCCGTGGTGGCCGCCCTGGCCGAAGCGCCAGCCTGCGCGGCCATCCTGGTCAAGGGCTCCCGATTCATGCGCATGGAAACCGTGGTGCAGGCCCTGCAGGCCGCCACACCCGGCCCACACAACAAGGACAGCCATGCTGCTTAGCCTGTCGCAATGGATGATGGCGCACTACCCCGACATGGGGTTTCTGCGCGTCTTCCAGTACCTCACCTTCCGGGCGGTGATGGCCGCCATGACGGCGCTGCTGATCGGCCTGGGCTTTGGCCCCATGGTCATCCGCAAGCTCACCGAGCTGAAGATCGGCCAGCCCATCCGCGAATACGGTGTGCAGTCACACCTGGCCAAGCGCGGCACCCCCACCATGGGCGGTGTGCTCATCCTCATCGGCATCGGCGTGTCCACGCTGCTGTGGTTCGACTGGAGCAACCGCTTCGTGTGGGTGGTGATGCTGGTGACCTTCGGCTTTGGTGCCGTGGGCTGGGTGGACGACTGGCGCAAGGTGGTCGACAAGAACCCCGAGGGCATGCGCTCGCGCGAAAAGTTCTTCTGGCAATCGCTGATCGGTCTGGTGGCCGCGCTGTACCTGGCCTTCAGCGTGTCCGAAACCACCAACCTGCGTGTGCTCGAGCTGTTCCTGCGCTGGGTGCAAAGCGGCTTCTCGAACGACTTGCCGCCCAAGGCCGACCTGATGCTGCCCTTCTTCAAGACAGTGAGCTACCCGCTGGGCGTGTTCGGCTTCATCGCGCTGACCTACTTCGTCATCGTGGGTTGCAGCAACGCGGTCAACTTCACCGATGGCCTCGATGGCCTGGCCATCATGCCGGTGGTGCTGGTGGGCACCTCGCTGGGCATCTTTGCCTACATCGTGGGCAATTCGCTCTACAGCAAATACCTGCTGTTTCCCTACATCCCGGGTGCCGGTGAACTGATGGTGTTCTGCGGTGCGCTGGCCGGTGCCGGCCTGGCCTTTCTGTGGTTCAACGCCCATCCGGCGCAGGTGTTCATGGGTGATGTGGGCGCGCTGTCGCTGGGCGGTGCACTGGGCACCATCGCCGTCATCACCCGGCAGGAGATCGTGCTGGGCATCATGGGTGCGGTCTTCATGGCCGAGGTGCTGTCGGTGATGGCGCAGGTCACCTGGTTCAAGTACACCCGCAAGAAGTACGGCGAAGGCCGGCGCCTGTTCAAGATGGCACCGCTGCACCACCACTTCGAGAAAAGCGGCTGGACCGAAACCCAGGTGGTCATCCGCTTCTGGATCATCACCATGCTGATGTGCATGGTGGGCCTGGCCAGCCTCAAGCTGCGTTGATGCCATGAGCGAGCCCCAATCCACCCCCGCATCACCCATCCTGGCAGCCCCGCACCTGGCAGGCTGCCGCGTGCTGGTGCTGGGCCTGGGTGATTCAGGCCTGGCCATGGCACGCTGGTGCGCCCGCCATGGCGCACAGGTGCAGGTGTGGGATTCGCGTGAATCACCCCCGCAGGCTGCCGCGCTGCTGGCCGATGTGCCCGGTGCCACGCTGCGTTCGGGCGAGCTGGGCGCGGATGACATCGCCGGTATCCAGCTGGTGCTCAAGAGCCCCGGCCTGGCACCCACCGATGCGCGCATCGCGCCACTGCTGCAGGCCGCCCGTGCCACCGGCGTGGCCGTGGCCGGTGAACTGGGCCTGTTTGCCCAGGCCCTGGCGCAGTTGAAGGCGCAGATCGGCTATGCGCCCAAGGTGGTGGCGATCACCGGCACCAACGGCAAGACCACCACCACCTCGCTGTGCGCCATGCTGATCGAGCGCTGCGGCCTTCGCGTGGCCCTGGCCGGCAACATCGGCCCCACGCTGCTGGGCACGCTCAGCCAGGCCCTGGACGACGAACCGCCGCCGGCACCGCCCGAGGCCAACGAGGTGACCGATGCGCCGGCGCCGGTGGCCGACATCGCCGCCAGCGAGCCCGACGAGGCCGATGAGCCCGACGCCCAGGCCGAGTTGCCGGGCGTCGAGGCCGCCGAGCCCGAGGCCGACGACGAAGCCCCGCTGCAGTTGGCACCGCCGCCTGCCGGCCCGCCGCAGTTTGAAGTGCTGCCCCAGGTGTGGGTGCTCGAGCTGTCCAGCTTCCAGCTCGATGAAGTCAAGGGTTTCGAGCCCTCGTCGGCCACCGTGCTGAACGTGACCCAGGATCACCTGGACTGGCACGGCAGCATGGCGGCCTATGCCCAGGCCAAGGCGCGCATCTTCGGCGAGCAGGCGCTGATGGTGATCAACCGCGACGACCTGATGGTGGAAGCCATGGTGCCGCCGCCGGTGCTGGTCAAGGGCGGCCGGGGCCGGCCCGCCAAGGCCGTGGGCCGCAAGGTGGTGCGCTTTGGCCTGGACGCCCCGCAGCACCCTGGTGATTTTGGTCTGGTCACCGAAGGCGGCATGGCCTGGCTGGTGCGGGCCCGCGAACTGGACGAGACCCTCAAGCGCAAGAAGGGCGAGGTCGACGAGATCGTGCTGCAGCGCCTGATGCCCGCCGACGCGCTGCGCATCCGGGGCCGCCACAACGCGGCCAATGCGCTGGCCGCGCTGGCCCTGGCCACTGGCATCGGCTGCCCGCTGGCGCCCATGCTGCATGGCCTGCGTGAATACCGGGGTGAGCCGCACCGGGTTGAATTCATCACCACCGTCAGCGGCGTCGAGGCCTTTGACGACAGCAAGGGCACCAATGTGGGCGCCACCGTGGCGGCCCTGGAAGGCCTGGGCGCTGACAAGGCGCCGGCCAAGCTGGTGGTCATCCTGGGCGGTGACGGCAAGGGCCAGGATTTTTCGCCGCTGGCGGGCCCGGTGGGTCGGCAGGTGCGGGCCGTGGCCCTGATCGGCCGGGACGCCGCCGCCATCGAGGCCGCCTTGCTGCAGGACGCGGTCGCCAGCCAGCTGCCCCGTCAGATCCACGACACGCTGGAAGCGGCCGTGGCCTGGTGCTTTGAGCAGGCCCGCTCGGGTGATGCGGTGCTGCTCAGCCCGGCCTGCGCCAGCCTCGACATGTTCCGCAACTACGCGCACCGCGCCGAGGTGTTTGTGCAAGCCGTGCAAGCCGTGGCTGCCGAGCGTGGGGAGCTGCTGCTGTGAGCGCCTGGGCCCAACGCCTGGGCTGGTCGGCGCTGACCGAGCGCCTGCGCGCCTGGCGTGGCGACGAGGGCGGCGGCGCACTGCCCATCCGTGACTGGGCTGGCCCGGCTGGTGGCCAACCCACGCGCATCTCGGGCTTTGACCAGGGCCTGGTGTGGTGTGTGGTGGGCCTGCTGGCGCTGGGCCTGGTGATGGTGTATTCGGCCAGCGTGGCCCTGCCCGACAGCCCCAAGTACGCCCGCTACAGCCACACCTTCTTCCTGTCACGGCACGTGCTGTCGCTGGTGGTGGCCTTTTTCGCGGCCGTGCTGGCGGTGCAGGTGCCCATCAGCGCCTGGGAAAAATGGGCCCCGCGCCTGTTCGTGGTGTCGCTGGTGCTGCTGGCCGTGGTGCTGGTGCCGCACGTGGGCAAGGGCGTCAACGGCGCCCGGCGCTGGCTGCCCCTGGGCGTGATGAACTTCCAGCCCAGCGAGCTGGCCAAGCTGGCCATGGCCATGTATGCGGCCAGCTACATGGTGCGCAAGATGGATGTGAAAGAGCGCTTCATCAAGGCCGTGTGGCCCATGGCCATCGCGCTGGCCATCGTGGGTGTGCTGCTGCTGGCCGAGCCCGACATGGGCGCCTTCGTGGTCATCGCGCTGATGGCCCTGGGCGTGCTGTTTCTGGGTGGCGTCAACGGCAAGATGTTCTTCCTGAGCTTCGCCGTGCTGCTGGGAGCCTTTGGGCTGATGATTGCCACCAGCCCGTTCCGGCGTGAGCGCATCCTGGCCTTCATGAACCCCTGGGATCCGGTGTACGCCGCCGGCAAGGGCTACCAGCTCACGCATTCGCTCATCGCCTTTGGCCGGGGTGAGCTCACCGGCCAGGGCCTGGGCGCCAGCGTCGAGAAATTGCACTACCTGCCCGAAGCCCACACCGACTTCCTGATGGCCGTGATCGGTGAAGAGCTGGGCTTCATCGGCGTGGCCGCGGTGATCGTGGCCTTTTTCTGGCTCACCCGCCGCATCTTCGTCATCGGCCGGCAGGCGGTGCAACTGGATCGCGTGTTCGCCGGCCTGATGGTGCAGGGCGTGGGCATCTGGATGGGCGGCCAGACCCTGATCAACATGGGTGTGAACCTGGGCGCACTGCCCACCAAGGGCCTGACCTTGCCGCTGCTGAGTTACGGCGGCTCTGCCATCCTGATGAACATGATTGCGCTGGCCATCGTGGTGCGCGTCGACATCGAGAACCGCTCGATGATGCGTGGGGGCCGCAGCTGATGCCGCACCTGGTCATCATGGCAGCGGGCACCGGCGGGCACATCATCCCGGGCCTTGCCGTGGCCACCGAGATGCAGCAGCGCGGCTGGACGGTGAGCTGGCTGGGCACCACCACCGGCATGGAAAACCGCCTGGTGCCTCCTGCCCAGATACCGCTTGATCGCCTGGCCTTCACCGGCATGCGCGGCAAGGGCCTGCTGCACACGCTGACCGGCGGCTTCAAGCTGGTGGCCGCCTGCTGGGCAGCCCTGGGCGTGCTGCGCCAGCGTGGCGCCAACGCCGTGCTGGGCATGGGTGGTTACGTGTGCCTGCCCGGCGGCCTGATGGCCCGCCTGCTGGGCAAGCCCTTGATGCTGGTGAACGCCGATGCCGGCCTGCTGTTGTCGAACAAGGCCTTGCTGCCCTTGGCGCAAAAAGTGGCTTTTGGCTTCGCCGGCGCAGCGGCCCAGGTGCCGCGCGGTGTGGTCACCGGCAACCCGGTGCGCGCCGAGATCGAGAACCTGCCGGCACCGGCCCAGCGTTATGCGGGGCGCAGCGGCCCGCTGCGCTTGCTGGTGGTGGGCGGCAGCCTGGGTGCGCAGGTGCTCAACAGCACCGTGCCCGCCGCGCTGGCCCGGATGGCGCCCGGGCAGCGCCCGCAGGTGGTGCACCAGACCGGCACCGCCCAGCTGGAGCAGGTGAAACAGGCTTACGCACAGGCCGGTGTGGCCGCCGAGGTGCTGCCTTTCATCGACAATATGGCCCAACGCCTGGCCGATTGCGATCTGATCGTCTGCCGCGCAGGTGCGGTGACGGTCAGTGAGCTGTGCGCTGCCGGCGTGCCCAGCATCCTGGTGCCGCTGGTGGTCAGTACCACGGCCCATCAGCGCGACAACGCCGAGCACCTGGCCCGCCAGGGCGCCGCGTTGCACCAGCCGCAAGCCGGCTGGCAGCCGCAGCATCTGGCCGATCAGCTGGCGGGCCTGTCCCGCCCGCAATTGCTCGCCATGGCCGACAAAGCACGCAGCCTGGCCCAGCCAAGGGCCGCTGCGCGCGTGGCTGACGAACTTGAAAGACTGGTAGCTCCCCGATGAAACACGCTGTCAAGCACATCCACTTTGTGGGCATTGGTGGCGCCGGCATGAGCGGCATTGCCGAGATCCTGCACAACCTGGGCTACACGGTGTCGGGCTCGGATCAATCCGACAGCGCCACCTCGCGCCGCCTGGCCGAGCTGGGCATCCGGGTGCACATTGGCCATGACGCCGCGCACATCGCCGGCGCGCAGGCCGTGGTCACGTCCACCGCTGTGAAGGGCGACAACCCCGAGGTGGTCGCTGCCCGTGCCAAGCGAGTGCCGGTGGTGCCCCGCGCGGTGATGCTGGCCGAGCTGATGCGCCTGAAAAGCGGCATCGCCATTGCCGGCACCCACGGCAAGACCACCACCACCTCGCTGGTCACCAGCGTGCTGGCCGAAGCCGGCGTCGACCCCACGTTCGTGATCGGCGGCAAGCTCAATTCGGCGGGTGCCAATTCGAGGCTGGGCTCGGGCGACTACATCGTGGTCGAGGCCGATGAAAGCGACGCGTCGTTCCTGAACCTGCTGCCGGTGATGGCCGTGGTCACCAACATCGACGCCGACCACATGGACACCTACGGCCACGACTTTGCGCGGCTGAAGGCGGCCTTTGTCGATTTTTTGCACCGCATGCCTTTTTACGGCGCAGCCATCGTCTGTGGTGACGACCCCGGCGTGAAGTCCATCCTGCCCATGGTGTCGCGGCCCCTGGTCACCTATGGCCTGAGCGACGACGTGCAAGTGCGCGCCGTGAACGTGCAGGCCCTGCCGGGTGGCCAGATGCGCTTTGTCTGCCAGCGCCGCAACGGTGTGTGCTGCCCGATCTGGACATCACGCTGAACCTGCCCGGTGAACACAATGTGCGCAACGCCCTGGCCGCCATCGCCGTGGCCACCGAGCTGGAGCTGCCCGACGAGCCCATCGTCAAGGCCCTGGCCGAATTCACCGGCGTGGGCCGGCGCTTCCAGCGCTACGGCGACTTGCCCGTGGCCGAAGCCCAGGGCGGGGGCGAGTTCACGCTGATCGACGACTACGGTCACCACCCGGTCGAGATGGCGGCCGTGCTGGCGGCCGCGCGCGGGGCCTTCCCGGGGCGGCGCCTGGTGCTGGCTTTCCAGCCGCACCGTTTCACCCGCACCCGTGATTGTTTTGAAGACTTCGTCAAGGTGATGGGCCAGGCCGACGCGGTGCTGCTGACCGAGGTGTACGCCGCCGGCGAATCCCCCATCGTGGCCGCCGACGGCCGGGCCCTGGCCCGCGCCTTGCGCGTGGCCGGCAAGGTCGATCCGGTGTTTGTCGACGACGTGGCCGATCTGCCCGGCACCATCGTGGCCCAGGCCCGTGGCGGTGATGTGCTCATCACCATGGGCGCGGGCAGCATTGGTGCGGTGCCGGGCAAGGTGGTGCAGCAGTTTCTGGGAGACCTGGCATGAGCGCGGGCCAAAGCTTTCAGGCGCCTGTGGTCGACGTGAAGACCCTGGGCAAGGTGGCGGTGCTGATGGGTGGCACCAGCGCCGAGCGCGAGATCAGCCTGATGTCGGGCACAGGCGTGCTGGCGGCCCTGCGCAGCCAGGGCGTGGACGCCCACGCCTTCGACCCCAAGGACCGTGATCTGGCTGAGCTGCGGCGCGAAGGTTTTGACCGCGTGTTCATCGCGCTGCATGGCCGCCACGGCGAAGACGGCACGGTGCAGGGCGCGCTTGAATTGCTGGGCATCCCCTACACCGGCTCGGGCGTGATGGCGTCGGCCATCGCCATGGACAAGACCATGACCAAGCGCGTGTTCAAGGCCGAGGGCCTGCCCACGCCGCGCTGGGTGTGGCTGGCGCCCGATGACCAGGGCCGCGAAACCACCCGCCTGGTGCCCGACGAACTGGGCCTGCCCCTGATCGTGAAGCCCCCGCGCGAGGGCTCGTCCATCGGCATCAGCAAGGTGGCGGGTTACTCGGACATGGCCGAAGCCGTGGCCACGGCCGCCCGCTACGACCCCGATGTGCTGTGCGAAGAATTCATCGCCGGCGAAGAAGTGACCTGCCCGGTGGTGGGCCAGGGCGCCACGGCACAGGCCTTGCCGGTGGTCAAGATCGTGGCGCCTGAGGGCAAGTACGACTACCAGCACAAGTACTTCACTGACGATACTGCGTACCTGTGTCCCAGCGGCCTTCCACCCGACGAAGAACGTGAGATCCAGCGCATCGTTGTCGCAGCCTACAAGGCCCTCGGTTGCCGAGGGTGGGGGCGAGCCGACTTGATGATCCGCGCCGCCGACCGCAAGCCCTTCCTCCTGGAGATGAACACCTCTCCAGGCATGACCGGCCACTCTCTGGTGCCCATGTCTGCCCGCGCAGCCGGCCTGTCCTACGAGGCCCTGTGCGTGATGCTGCTGGCCGCTGCCACGCTGGACGGGGCCAAGGCCTGATCACCCCCATGCTGCGCACGGCCGCCTACTCCACCCCCGACGTCAGCCTGCCGGTTGACGTGCGCCTGATGCAAAGCACGGCGCAGGCGGTGCTGGTGTCGGCGGCGCTGGTGTTGCTGGCGGCGGTGCTGGCCTGGTGCGCACGATTGCCCCTGTTTGCAGTCAAGTCGATCCGCGTTGAGGGCGAAGTCACGCGCAACAGCGAATCCACCATCCGCGCCAACGCCTTGCACCGGCTGTCGGGCAGCTTTCTCACGCTTGATCTGCAAAAAAGCCGGGCGGCCTTCGAGGCCGTGCCCTGGGTGCGCCGGGCGGTGGTGCGCCGCGAGTGGCCCAACCGCCTGGCCGTGCAACTCGAAGAACACCGCCCGGTGGCCCTGTGGGTGGCCGACGACGGCAGCGAAAAGCTGGTCAACAACTTTGGCGAAGTCTTCGAGGCCAATGTGGGCGACGTCGAAGACGACGACCTGCCTCGCCTGTCGGGCCCCGAAGGCAGCTCGGGCCAGATGCTGGCCATGCTGGGCCGCCTGAAGCCGGCCTTCGAGCCCTTGCAGGCCGGTGACGTGGCGCAACTCAACCTCTCAGCCCGGGGATCCTGGCGTGCCGAACTGGACAACGGCGCCGTGATCGAACTGGGCCGGGGCACTGACGACGAGGTGATCGCGCGCCTGGGCCGCTTTGTGCGCACCGTGCCCCGTGTGATCGCCCAGTACCAGCGCCCCATCGAATCCGCCGACCTGCGCCACACCGACGGCTATGCCGTGCACCTCAAGGGTGTAGCCATCGTTCCCTCCGCTGCGGCGGCCCGCAAGCGTTAACACCAGTTCAAGGCAACCCACCACATCATGGCCAAGGAATACAAGGATCTCATCATCGGGCTGGACATCGGCACCGCCAAGGTGATGGCGGTGGCAGCCGAGGTGATGCCCACGGGTGAGCTGCGGCTGGCCGGTCTGGGTGTGGCGTCCTCGCACGGCCTCAAGCGCGGTGTGGTGGTCAACATCGATGCCACGGTGCAAAGCATCCAGCAGGCCCTGAAAGAAGCCGAAATGATGGCCGCCTGCAAGATCGAGCGGGTCTACACCGGCATCACCGGCAGCCACATCCGGGGTCAGAACAGCACCGGCATGGTCATCGTGCGCGACAACCGCGAGGTGACGCCGGTGGATGTTCACCGCGTGGTCGAGACCGCCAAGGCCATCAACATCCCCAATGACCAGCGCCTGCTGCTGGTCGAGCCGCAAGAGTTCGTGATCGACGGCCACGAGGTCAAGGAACCGATCGGCATGAGCGGCAGCCGGCTCGAAGTGAAGGTTCACATCGTGACCGGCGCGCAAAGCGCAGCCGAAAATATCCTCAAGTGCGTGCGCCGTTGCGGCCTGGAAGTCGAACGCCTGGTGCTCAATCCCAGTGCCAGCGCTTCGGCGGTTTTGACCGAAGACGAAAAAATGCTGGGCGTGGCCCTGGTCGATATTGGCGCCGGCACCACCGATGTCAGCATCTTCACCGAAGGCTCCATTCGGCACACCGCGGTGATTCCGATTGCCGGCGATTTGATCACTTCTGATATCGCCATGGCTTTGCGCACCCCCACCAAGGACGCCGAAGAGATCAAGGTTGAATATGGCGTGGCCAAGCAATTGCTGGCCGATCCCAGTGAAAACCTTGAAGTGCCTGGATTGGGTGACCGTGCGCCCCGCATGCTCAGCCGCCAGGCCCTGGCGGGCGTGATCGAACCCCGGGTGGAAGAAATCTACTCGCTGGTGCACCAGGTGATTCGCGAATCCGGCTACGAAGAACTGCTGTCCTCGGGCATTGTCATAACCGGCGGATCGGCCGTGATGCCCGGCATGGTCGAGTTGGGCGAGGATATTTTTCTCAAGCCCGTTCGCAAGGGTTTGCCCACCTACAGCGGCCCGCTCTATGACATGGTGGCCAACCCCCGTTCTGCCACGGTGATGGGTTTGCTGGAAGAAGCCCGGGTGGCGCGTGCCCGCGGCCAGAAGGTGGCCCAGCAGGCCGGATCGGTTCAAACCCTGTTCGGCAGGGCCAAGGACTGGTTCCTGGGTAATTTTTGATGACGAACTGCTCAAGTATGCCCATTCTTGCGCAACAATATGCCCTATCGACGGGCTGCTGTTTGCATCAGGCTCTTCGGGTATCCCAAGGCAGTAAGAACACGCAGTAGAGAACAGGGGTTATGAAGGCCCCGATTCCTTTGATTCACACACATTCACTGGCAACTGCTTGAGATGACACAGGAGGTCCACATGCCTATCGAAATGATCGAAGAATTCGACCAGGGAACCCGCATCAAGGTCGTCGGTGTCGGCGGCGGCGGCGGAAATGCCGTCGAACACATGATCAGCCAGGGTGTTCAGGGTGTGGAGTTTGTTTGTGCCAATACCGATGCCCAGGCCCTGAACCGCAGCAGCGCCCACCAACTCATTCAATTGGGTGAAAACGGTTTGGGTGCCGGTGGCAAACCCGAAAAAGGCAAGGCCGCAGCCGAAGAAGCCGAATCCCGCGTGCGCGCCGCCCTCGAAGGCTCGCACATGGTGTTCATCACCGCCGGCATGGGCGGCGGCACCGGCACCGGCGCGGCCCCCATCGTGGCCAAGGTGGCCAAGGAAATGGGCATCCTCACGGTTGGCGTGGTCACCAAGCCTTTCGATTTTGAAGGCCCCCGCCGCATGAAGCAGGCCGATTCCGGCACCAGCGAGCTCGAAGCCAACGTCGACAGCCTGATCGTGGTGCTCAACGAAAAGCTGCTGGAAGTGCTGGGCGACGACGTCACGCAAGACCAGGCCTTCGCGCACGCCAACGACGTGCTGAAGAACGCCGTGGGCGGCATCAGCGACATCATCCACATGCACGGCCTGGTCAACGTCGACTTCGAAGACGTCAAGACCGTGATGAGCGAGCCCGGCAAGGCCATGATGGGCACCGCCCAGGCTGGCGGCCCTGATCGCGCCACCAAGGCCGCTGAAGCAGCCGTGGCCTGCCCGCTGCTCGAAGGCATCGACCTGTCGGGCGCCCGGGGCGTGCTGGTGCTCATTGCCGCCAACAAGGCCAACTTCAAGCTCAGCGAAAGCAAGGCGGCGATGAACACCATCCGCCGCTATGCCGCCGAAGACGCGCACGTCATCTTCGGTGCCGCCTACGACGAAAGCCTGGGCGACCAGCTTCGCGTCACCGTCATCGCCACCGGCCTGTCGCGCGCCCGTCCGCAAGTGGCCCCGCTCACCGTGGTGCAGCCCACGGTTGGTCTGCGCACCGGCACCGACAACCTGCCCATCCTCAACCATGTGGTGGGCAATGGCCAGCAAGGCGTGGCCCCGGCCCAGCACGATTACAGCGGCATGACCACGCCCAGCGTGTGGCGCTCGGCGCGCACCCAGGCTGCGGCCAAGGTCGAAGCCCTGTCGTCCAACGGCATGGACGAAATCGAGATCCCGGCCTTCTTGCGCAAGCAGGCAGACTGACCCCGCACCACCTATGCTGCCGACGGGCAGCCAGCAGGTGGGCCGCCCGATTGCCCCGCTTTGCCGGGTGATCCCCCTCAAGGGCCCGAACGGGCCCTTGCTTCATGGTGGTGCGGATTGTCGAATCTGCGCAACAATTGGCGCCAATGCTTCAGCAACGCACCATCCAGTCGCTCACCCGCGCAGTCGGGGTGGGCATGCACAGCGGCCAGAAGGTCGAACTGACCTTGCGGCCGGCACCCGCCGACACCGGCATCGTGTTTCGCCGGGTGGATCTGGCGGTGCCGGTGGACATCCCGGTGCGCTTTGATTCGGTCAGCGATACCCGCATGGCGTCCACCATCTCGGTGGGCGGTGACCCGGGTGCGCCCAAGGTTCAAACCATCGAGCATTTCATGTCGGCCTGCTGTGGCCTGGGTTTGGACAATCTTTTCGTCGACATCACCGCCGACGAAGTGCCAATCCTGGACGGCTCGGCAGCAAGTTTTGTTTTCCTTTTGCAAAGTGCAGGCATCACGCTGCAGCCCGCGCCCAAGCGATTCCTGCGCGTCAAACAGGCTGTTGAAGTGCGCCAGGGCGAGGGCAAGCGCCTGATGTGGGCGCGCCTGGAGCCCTACCACGGCTTCAAGCTGAGCTTCGAGATCGACTTTGACCACCCTGCGGTGGATGCCACCGGCCAGCGCGTGAGCTTTGACATGGGCTCGGGCCGCTACAAGCGCGACATTGCCCGGGCCCGCACCTTTGGCTTCACCAAGGACGTCGAGGCCATGCGATCACGCGGCCTCACACTGGGCGGCAGCATGGACAACGCCATCGTGGTGGATGACTCACGTGTGCTCAACGTGGATGGCCTGCGCTACGACGACGAATTCGCCAAGCACAAGATCCTTGATGCCATCGGCGACCTCTACAACGTGGGCCACCCGATGCTGGCGCATTACGTGGCCTACAAGAGCGGGCATGCCCTGAACAACCTGCTGCTGCGCGCCTTGCTGGCCCAGCCCGAAGCCTTCGACATCGTCACATTTGATGATGCCTCGCTGGCACCACCCGGTTTTGCTGAGTTGGCGCCGGCCTGGTGACCGCAGACTCCTTGTCATGCTGATCTTCCGCCTGGTCTTTGGTTTGCTGTTGCTGGCTTGCCTGCTTTGCTTTGCCATGGGTGTGGGCACGGGCAATCCGGCGTGGCGCCGCCGGGGGATCGTCATTCTGAAGTGGGCCCTGATAGCCGCTGCCGGCTTTTTTGGTGTGTTGATCCTCGAGCGCCTGGCGCTCGTCCTCTAGCCTGGGCACCCATGAAAGTGCTTTTCTGGATCTCGGGTGTGCTGCTGGTGCTCACCGCGGTGCCCTCGGCCATCTTCTTTGTGCTGTACATCGCCACCGGCGAGCCAGTGCCGCTGGCGCGTGCCAAGGCCCTTTACCGCTGGGCGGTGGTGGTGGCCCTGGGCACTTTTGACATCGCGATCTTCACCAAGGTGATCCAGGGCCTGTGGGCCATCTGGTTCTGACCCGGGCTCAGGTCGCCTGCGCAAACAGCGCGCCCGCCAGGAATTGCAGGCTGCGCCCCAGGGCCAGCGCCGCGCTGGGTGCGTGGTAGGCAGCCCGTGCCCAGCAGTTAAAGCCATGCATGGCGCCGGGGTAGGTGAACACCGTGGCGTCGCGCCCGTCAAAGGCCTGGCTGACCGCAGCCACCGCCTCAGGCGGGATGTGCTCATCGTGGCCTGCAAAGTGAAACTGCATCGGGCAATTGATTTGTGCCGCCAGTTGCAGTTGCGCATGGATGCCGCCGCCGTAGTAGGCCACCGCCGCATCCACGCCGGCCAGCGCAGCAGCGGTGTAGGCCAGGCGCCCACCCATGCAGTAACCGATGGCGCCCACCTTGGGGCCCACGCCTTCGATGGACCGCAGCGCGCGAACGGTGGCCTGCAGGTCCGCCAGGGTCTGATCGGGCTTCAGGCCCTGCATCAAGCCGAAAGCGCGTTGCCGGTCGTCGCCCACATAGCCCAGCTCAACCCGGGGTGCCTGCCGCCAGAACACATCGGGTGCCAGCACCACAAAGCCGGCCAGGGCGTATTGCTCGGCCACGGCCTGGATGTGCTCGTTGACGCCGAAGATCTCCTGCAGCAGCACCAGGCCCGGGCAGTGGCCGGCGGGCGGGCGGCACAGGTAGGCGGCCATCTCGCCGTCGGGGGTGGCAACGTTGGTCCATTGGGTCTGGATGGCTGAGGTCATGGTGTGCAGGGGCCTGGGCTGGTGGAAGCTGGCAAGGTTAGCGGATATGCAAGCCTGCCCACAGGCGGCGGGGCTCAGTACAGCCGCCCGCACTTGAACTGCGCATGGCTGCGCCGCACCGCACTGCCCGACATGGCGTCCAGGCTGCGGGCCGCGTGGGCATGGGTGATGGCCAGGCCCAGCGCATCGGCGGCATCCTTGCCGGGCAGGCCGGGCAGCTTGAGCAGGCGCATCACCATCTCCTGGATCTGGCTCTTGTTGGCCAGCCCGTGGCCCACGATGGCCTTTTTCATCTGCAGGGCGGTGTACTCGCGCACCGGCAGGTCGTCGCTGACCAGCGCGGCAATGGCCGCACCGCGGGCCTGGCCCAGCAGCAGGGTGCTTTGTGGGTTGACGTTGACGAAGACGATCTCGACCGACGCGGACTGCGGCTGGTAACGCCGCTTGACCTCGGCCACGCCCTCGTAGATGAGCTTGAGCCGGCCGGGCAGGTCGCCCTTGTCCTTCTCCAGCGTGCTGATGGTGCCGCTGGCCACGTAGCTCAGCTGCGAGCCATCGATGTCGACCACGCCGAAGCCGGTTCGTTGAAGACCGGGGTCGATGCCGAGTATGCGCATGGGTGGGCAGGGCCTCAGGGGCGCAGCTGGAAATACCAGCGCACCGAATGGAAAAAGACAGGCGCGGCAAAACACAGCGGGGCCACCCGATCGAGCAGGCCCACCGCACCGGTGACCGACGGTGCATTGCCCCACACGCGCACGCCCGCGTCACGCTTGAGCGCGCTCATGACGAATTCGCCCAGGGTGCCGGCCGCCGCCGCGATGCCCGCCATGGCCAGCGCCCCGGGAGCCTTGAAAGGCGTGATCCAGTACAGCGCGGCACCCAGCCAGGCCGCAACCAGACAGCCCGTGGCCCAGGCGCGCAAGGAGAAGCCGCGGTCGATGTGACGGGCCACCGGGCGGCGCCGCCAGTGACGCTCAGCGGCGTTTTGCACCAGCTGCGCACAGGCCACCACCATCACCAGAAAGAACAGCAGGAAGGCGCCGCGCTGGCCGTCCAGCAGCACCAGGGCCGGCGCATGCGACAGGCCATACACGCACACGGTCAGGCCCCACTGGATCTTGGCGTTGCGCTCCAGAAAGCGTTCGGGATCACCCGCCAGGGCACTGAGCACCGGGATGGCCAGGAACACATACACCGGGATGAACACCGCAAACAGCTCGTAGCTGCCCTGGGCCAGGAGCAGGTACTGCACCGGCAGCGCCACAAAAAAGGCCAGCAGCAGGCTGCGGTGGTCACCACGCCGGGTCTTGAGCAGCGTGATGTATTCGCGCAGCGCCAGGAACGAGATCAGGCCGAACAGCAGCGTGGCACCGGCCCGGCCGGTCATCCAGGCCAGCCAGAACAGGCCGGCACCGATCCACAGCGCACGCAACTCGCGGGCCCAGCGCTGGCGACGCTGGTGCAGGCGCTCGTCGGCCTCGCGCAGGCCCAGCAGGCCGGTGACGGCGCTGACCAGGCCCAGCACACCAAACAGGATGACAAACAGCAGGGCCACCTGTTCGTTGGCAGACAGGGATTTGAGGACGCTCATGGTGCGGCCTGGGTCTCGTTGGCCGCCAGCGGCGCGGGCTGCAGGTCGATCACCGCCTGCCGGGCGCGATCCAGGAAGGCCCGCTTGTCTTCGCCAGGCGCCAGGCCCAGTGGCGCGCCGAAGGTGACGGTGCACAAGATGGGCACGGGCAGCACTTCACCCTTGGGCATCACGCGCTGCACGTTGTCGATCCAGGCGGGGATGAGCTGCACCTGCGGAAACTGCTGGGCCAGGTGATAGAGGCCACTCTTGAAGGCCTGAGGCAGGCCCAGGTTGCTGCGCGTGCCCTCCGGGAAGATGACCAGCGAATCACCGCGCCGCAAGGCATCGACCAGGGGCTCCAGCGGGTCCTGGTCATCGGTGCGGGCGCGGTTGACATACACCGCGTTGAACACCTCGCGCGTGAGCCAGTGCTTGAAGCGGCTGCTGGTCCAGTAGTCGCGGGCGGCGATGGGCCTGGTGTTGGCGCGCAGCTCGTGGGGCAGGGCTGCCCAGATCAGCACCCAATCCAGGTGGCTTTGGTGGTTGGCAAAGTAGATGCGCTGCTCGGCCTTGGGCGGGCAGCCGCGCCAATGCCCTTGCGCACCGGTGATCAACCGGGCCACAAAGGCAAGCACAAGGCCCATGGCATCGGCGCGGGTCATGGGCAGCATCTTATCGGGCCGCATGACGGCCAAGCCGGCATGCCAGATTGGGGAGCCGCGCACACCGGTGGTGAGAGCGCGCCGGTTATTGGGGCATGGTCATGCATCAAATTGGGGCATCTCAACTGCCGATGTGCAGAGTTCACACAGCCTTGTGGGGAATCATCAAGTATCCCCGCCCGACACCGATCACGCTGGACAACCGACCCATTCCGGGCGGCCTGGTGGAACCCATTCTTGGACGGGAGTCTTGATGAAGTCGATCAAAAGCATGCTGGTCTTGTTGGTGTTGTCTGGTCTGGGGGCCCTGTGCCTGCTGGCTGGAGCCGCCATGATTGGCAATCACCTGTCACGCCAGGCGGTGGTGCAGAGCCTGGATGCCAAGGACCTGACGGCTGACATCCTGCCGCCGCCGCTGTACCTGATCGAACTGCGCCTGGTGCTGAGCCGGGCGGTCGAGGGTACCCTGGCGCTTGACAAGGCCGAGGCCGAGCGGGCGCGGCTGGACAAGGAATACAGGGAGCGCATCGCCTTCTGGCAAGGCCATCCGCTTTACGGCCTGGAAACCCATGTGCTGGGCAACCAGCATGCCGAGGCGCAAAAGCTTCTGGCTGCCGCGCCTGCCGTGATCAAGGCGCTGGCCAGCAACGACGCCGCTGCCGCCCAGGCCGCCCTGAAAGTGGCTGATGCGCACTACCAGGCTCATCGGGCCGGTGTGGACACCACGGTGAAGTACGCCACCAGCTTTGCCGACGGCACGGTGTCAGACGCTGAGCGCATCGACAGGTTCGTGTTCGCCGCTGGCCTGGCGCTGTTCCTGCTGTCGGCGACGGTGCTGGCCTGGGTGGGCTGGTTTGTGGGCCGGGCCGTGTGGCATGCGGCCGGCGGCGAACCCTATGAGGCGGCGGCCATTGCCAACGCCGTGGCGCACGGTGACCTGTCGGTGCATGTGCCCGTGCGATCGGGGGACACCACCAGCGTGATGGCGGCCATGGCGCACATGTGCCGGCAGCTGTCGCAGACCGTGGGTGAGGTGCGGGCCAGCAGCGAGATGATCGCCAACGGCACCCGCGAAATTGCCAGCGGCAACCAGGACCTGAGTGACCGCACCGAGCGGCAGGCCAGCAGCCTGCAGCAGACGGCCTCGGCGATGGAGCAGATCTCGGGCACGGTGCAGCACACCGCCGAGACGGCCAACGAGGCCACGCGCCTGGCGCAATCGGCCAGCGACGTGGCGGCCCGGGGTGCGCAGGCTGTGCAGCACATGGTCGCGACGATGGACGAGATCACCCAGAGCTCTCGCAAGATTGCCGACATCACCTCGGTGATCGACGGCATTGCCTTCCAGACCAACATCCTGGCGCTCAATGCCGCCGTGGAAGCCGCGCGCGCCGGCGAGCAGGGCCGCGGTTTTGCCGTGGTGGCCAGCGAGGTGCGCAGCCTGGCGCAGCGCTCGGCGGCGGCGGCACGCGAGATCAGCGCCCTGATCAGCGGCAGCGTGGCCAAGGTCGAGGCGGGCGCCATCCAGGCCGGCACAGCGGGCAAGACCATGAACGAGATCGTGGGGCAAGTCCGGCAGGTCACCGACCTGATTGCCGAGATCAGCACGGCCACGCGTGAGCAGACTGGTGGCATCGGCATGGTCAGCGGTGCGGTCACCGAACTGGATTCGTCCACCCAGCAGAACGCGGCGCTGGTGGAGCAGTCGGCCGCCGCGGCCGCCAGCCTCAGCGCGCAGGCGGCCAAGCTGGTGAGCACGGTGAGCGTGTTCCGGGTGCACGGCGGCATGGTGACCGTGCCGGCCTGATCGGCGCGGTGACCCTACACTGGGCGGGCATGCCCACGCCCGCCCATCGCCCTCTGCATCACCGCTTGCTGCCCAGCCCCCTGCGGGCACGGCCACGCCTGGTGCTGGCCGCCTTGCTGGGTGCGGTGGCCGCCACCCAGTTTCCGGCGGCCTGGGGCCTGGTGGCGCGCGGCCTGATGGGCTGGAACACGGCGGTGTGGGCTTATCTGCTGATGGCCGCTGCCATGATGTGGCGGGCCG